>Ga0208644_1001624_pt1 | contig 18632 bp, 9 predicted proteins | sample VirMetDEL_Nov_18_FD_184517 | JGI IMG/M metagenome (GOLD analysis project Ga0208644, IMG submission 184517) | Aqueous microbial communities from the Delaware River and Bay under freshwater to marine salinity gradient to study organic matter... | ecosystem: Environmental > Aquatic > Marine >... | reverse complement strand
AGTTGTCTACCCTTATTTGGAACCTGAATATAGACATATTTTCTTAAAAAGTATTCACAATCAAGAGCACATTTGGTATACTCTCGTTTAATGATTGTTTTTAAGTCAGTAGACATAGATTATCCTATAAGTTTCCACGCGGCTATACCACCAACTATCGTTCCAACTATGAATGTTTGGGTTCTACTTGGTTTGGGAATGAAACCCAACACCTTATTTGGGTTTTTTGGTGGTTCTGGAATGTTAGCAACGATTACGGCAAGGGAATCGGCACGGGAGGTTTCCAAGGTTAGAGAAGTTTGGAACAAATCATTCTGAATTTGAAGGGTTGCTATGAGTTGGTTAGCCGCAGATACGTTCTGTTTTAGTGCTGTATTCTCTTCTTCTAACCCATCAATGTATGCAACCACTGGTTCTGGAACGTGTGACATCAAAGAATCGTTCAATTGTTCTCTTAAATTAGCAGTTCTTCTACCCAAATCGGCTACTCTAGTTTCTGCATCATTTAATTTACTGACCTGAACAATAATAGAATCATTTAATTCTTTTATTTCTTCTTTATATCCCTCTACTAATGACGCTAAACTATCAGCAAATTGTTGTGTCTTTTCTGCTTCTTGTTTGAATTCATTATATTGTTGGATATAAATGTCCATTTCGTCTTGCTTAAACATAGAAGTGACATACGAACTAAGAAAACCACATAGTAATACCAAAGGAATTAGATGTAAATTGTCTTTTAGTAATTGTAATACAGTTTTACCCATTTTTATTCTCCGTTAGTTCTTCTAATTCTTTCTCTTTTTCCTTGAGAAGTTTGTTCATACTGACCACTTCTTCCATAATATCCTTCTTAACCTTCTCTAATGGAATTTGGTATTTATCAACCATTAGGATTGCACCCGTTTGATCATCAAAAGTCATGAATTCTGGGTTAGAGAGAGTATCGTGATAGTAGGTTAACTCAATGATCTTGTCGTTTAGATAAGAAACTTGACTTTTTAACATCTCTATTTTCCTGTGTTCTTCCCAGACACCATCAATTTTAAGTCTAGATTCTTCTTTCGCGACACAATCAAGACAATGTGCGTGAACTCTCCACGCTTTAATATCAAATTTGTTCATTGTTTTTTTACAAACAGGACACCACCACGGAGTTTTAGCACCCTCAAGAGGACTTATTCTTCTTTTTATACCATCTTTCATTTCCCATTGGCGATTTTCATCGTCATACCAAGTCTCGCCTTCTTCTCTCGTGGGTTCTTTTTTACCAGTATATTGACCAACAACGATTTTGTTGGCGTAACTATTCATTTTCTTTTGAATAGTTTCTTGAACGCCTCTGTGGACATTCTTCAATTCACTGTTTTTATATGACATAACCTTAACCTTCCTTTTGTCCTACCTTTCCTTGTAGGAATTGTAATGCAGCTTTGTAAGCTGGATGTGATTTATCGTATGTTAATGCTGATTGTAGTGTGATTTCTTTACCTGTCATTGGGTTTCTAATCTTCTCACCATAGAATTGTTTGATGAAGTTCTTATCACCGCCGGTAGTAGCACCACCTCTGGACGGAGCAGCTGGTGCCTGTTGTTGTCCAGCAGGTGTTCCAAACTTGAATGTTCCCAAAATTTGGTTGATTGGAGCAAAAGCACCTGTGAATTTATATGGTCTTCCGTTAAACATAAAGACCAACCCTTCACTTGGAACCAATTTATCAACACCAATCTGTTCTAGTCGTTCAAATTCTTGTGCTAATTTCTCAGCAGCGTCACCCAAATCCTGTCCCTTGAGTGCTCTTCTCACTTTTTCTATTTCTTTTTCTAATTTACCTACTGCTTCTGGGTTGTTTGAACCCAAGAAATCTTTAATTCTACTTAAACTATCTTGACCAGCTCTTAGGAATATCATTTCAAATGGTGCTCTTGCTTCTTTTTGTTTCTGTGGGAACACCTGTGTTTGATATTGAGCCAACCATCTCTTCATTTCTGGTGGGAATGTTTCGGCTTTAACCGACTTATCACCAAAAGCGAAACGATTGACCAAGGCTTCCATCTGGTCAACATCAGCTTCTAGTCCTGCACTGGACAATGATTGTTTAATTTCATTTTCCCACCACTTTTTATAGTATTCACTAACGGGTGTATTGTCGTCTGCGTCAATCTTACCCGCTAATCTATCAATTTGGCTATGATATTCTCTTGCTTTTTCTTGCATTTCATCACTATTTTCGTCACTAAATGTAATTACGTGTGGTCCTTGGATACCAAATACCTTTTGTTGTTGTTGACCATACTGTTTTACCATATCATTTAGTTCTGTAGCGTGTTCTGGATTCTGATCTACCTTGTTTCCATCCTCATCATAGGTGATTGTTCCGTGGAAAACCAAGACTGCTTTACCATATGGAATTACATTTTCACTATCTGGTAGGATAATTTCGGTTGACATATAGGTAGAACCATTACCAAACATATTTTGAACTTGGTCAGCAGGTAATTGTTTTAACGCACTTTCCAAATCTTCGGCTGCTCCAACGAATGCACGTTGAATTGCTCCTCTACCTTCAAATTTATCCATTATTCCTTTGACTGTCAAGGAGTCTTGACCTTGATTTTTAACGTGTCCTTTGTTTCTAGCGAATCTAATTTCACCATCAATGACCGTAAATGCGATATTTTGACCGTCTAGTTTTTCTGTCATTTGTGAATCTTCACTAAATGAACCTACTAGACCCTGTGTAATCATATCTTTGTATTCACCAAAGGTCAATTCCATATCTTCGTATGGGTGCATCATATGTCCAGCAGCACCGCCTTCAAATAATGCAGCTTCATTCTTCTTATCTCTACCGTGATCTTTCTTAGCTAGTCTCCAATTACCATTCTGTGCACCATTAGGATGATGAACATCGTGGTTTTTCATCTTTGACTTACCATACTTTTCGACCGCTTTAGCTCTATCACGGTTTCTAGCTGTCCTATCTTTGACCGTTTTCTTGAGATATGCCTTAACCTTTTCTGGGTTATTCCTATAATACTTTCTGACACGTTCTGTAGAACTCTCAGCTTCAGAAACCTCTGGTTCAGGTTCTGGAGTTGGTTCAGGTTGTGGGTCTTCGTTGGGGTCATCCTCTAGATTGGCAGTCCTTAGAGCGTATGCCAGAGGGTAATAGAAGACGCCTTTCTTATATGCCTTCTTACATTTCTTCTCAATCTCTGTGTAATCATCGGTTGGTTCAATACGACAACTCTTCTTTTCGGCTTCGCCAGTTATATATTGGTCAACCAACGAATTATATTGATTAATAAGTGCATTTTCTAGGAGAACAGGAGCGAATATCTCATTCATAGTTCCTGTTTGGAACATCTTTCTTGCTAATTTATAAGCAGGATGGTCTTTATCATAGTTTAATGCAGTTTTGACCAAGATATCGCGTCTTGTTTGTGGGTTGTGAATCTTTTTCATCAAGGCAGAACGGTCACCTTTGATTCCAGATGGTGATTCTTCGCCACCTTCTGGTTCTGGTTCTTGTTTTTTCTGTGTTACCTTGTCTTTTGTGCTTTGTAATCCACGTTCTATACCACCTGTCATCATTTTAAAGACATTTGGATCAAACTTACCATATAATTTCTTAAAGAAGTCTACTTTATCTTTCATAGATACAGATGGACTACCCAAAGTATCTCTAATTCTGGTTGCGCTCATAACTGAGTCATCCATTTTAAAATTAGGAACAGTTATAAAGTATCCACCCTTACTATATGGTACGGTATCTTGTTCTTTATCATCATATTTTCTAAAATATTTACCTTGTGCAAGTCTTTCCCCATCCTTTTCACCAACCGCAGTAATAAATTGGGTGTTTTCTGGGTCATGTTTTGAAAGAATTTCTTCTGGACGATAAGGGCTTTTGACTTGAACAATTCTTTCTGATGGAATACCGAACATAGAGTGCATGATTTCTTTCTTTCCGTGGAAATCAAATGGGTCTTTTTCGGTTGTTTCCTTTGGGTCACTAGTAGCAATGTACACATTTTCCTCGCCGAACTTATCAACGAGGTGTTTATAAGCACTATAATGTCCTTGGTGGAAAGGTTGGAACCTTCCTGTGTATATTGCTACTTTTTTCATATTAGATTTCTACGTTATTTGATCCACCTGAACTTCGTGAACCACCCGATCTGCCGCCAACCACACCACCAGAACTTCTTTTTCTAGATCTAGATAAAGCTACAAATCCACCTACTACGACTGCAACAATTGCTAATGCTATTATAATGTTTGTCATAATTATCTCCATTTTGGTATATAATAAATAGTGTTTATTCTTTATTAAACTTGTCCCATTTACCCAAGGGACAACTAGATTGTGCTAATTGTGTTTTTGTTTTCATAAAACATCCACATTCAGTACATCTATCCTCTTCTGTAAGTTTAGGACAGGTCTGACAAATAGTGAATCGTTCTTCTACAATATCAGCGGGAGCTAATACGGGCAATCCTTTACCCGCCGCTTTAGCAGTATTCCACATTTCTTTAGCAAGACCACGAAGCATTTTTGAGGTTGGGGGCAGTTCTTGATTATCTTCCTCTTCAAACATTTGTTCGGTCTTTTCTATTATTTCTTTATTTAATTGTGTTCTAAAAGTCTCATCTTTAAGACCAGATTTTAACAAAGCAAAATCATAATGGGTTTCAAATTTTTCATATAATTCATCCCCCACTGTGTAAAATAGAGGGTTAACTACTCTTGGTGCAAAATAATACAAAACATCTGTCAATGGTCTAGGCCATGGCATATTATGTGGATCTAAACAAACATTTATCAATTCAAATGTTGGACTCAATTCTTTTAATTTTTTTCGTAATTCTGTTTGTATTTTAGAATTTTGGTCCGCACATTCTGGACCCTGTAGAATTAAAACACCAAAAAGTATGTTTGTGGTCATTACTTTTTCATTGACCATTTCTGCTAAACCATTCATAACTATTTTCCCATTAAGCTCCAATACAAGTGTATGATCCTATTAAACAACCACCACTTACTTCCCATAATTTATATGGAGTTCCACCACTACACGGTGACGTAGAAGTAGTGGAAGCAACAAAATCTACACCACTAAGTTGACCACCACTACATCTAACACATACTGCGCCGGCGGTTGTTGATTCATATAAACAGTCACCCGCTGTCAAGTTTTGAAACACCGTAGCTCCTACTGAGTAAACTGTGGTAGTTCCTAAATCAGCATCTGTAATTCCACACGCGGGACACGCTGTCCCCCCACTAAACTTATAAACCGTTCCCATACTAGTACAATCACTACAAGTTCCCACCTGAAAATATATTTCCTGTGGAGTATTAGCAGTAGCACCACAATTTGTGCACCCTGGCGCAGTTGGTGTAGTAAATGAGGCGGGATTACTGTGATGTTCTTGTGTTGTTCCCCCAGATAGTTGATCTGTGTCATTCCATGTTGAAATTATTGTAACTGAATACTGAGCTCCTTCTGTATTTACGTTTGTTAATTCATAATTTGTAGTATCGTAATTTAAACCTACTTGAATATCTCGTAAACTAGAACTGGCAGGATAACCTGTACAATTAGTAGCACCGCACTGTCTTAAATATATTATTTGACCCCAGTAATTTTCATATTCTGGGTGATTTTCTGGAGCGGCAGGTCTTGACCATGTAAATGAAACGCTTTCTGGATTACAACCATTACTCCACATGACCTGTCCACTATCTGCAGTATGAGTTCCTGTTCCACAACAATTAGATCCTTGATCACAATCTGTAGTCACTAATGCAAAGGAAGTTGGTCGTTCACGATCTCCTGTAAAATGTGCATATCCGTCCCAATCTGATAATCTATAAAAATGTGTTCCCGAAAAGGTTCCACCATGTGTAGAATCAGAAGCCGTCGGTGCGGTTCCTCCAATATGATCATGGGGATTTACTTGTGCATATTCATCGTTTGCATCTTTTATTCTTCTATATCCATAATAAACACTGGTTCCACTGTTAAGGGTTTGGTCTGGTTGACCGGCTGTTTTGTCTCCAACTCCAGTTCCATGAAAATCTGCAGAAGCGGTTGTGTATATTCCTATTAGAGAAATTGTTCCAGTTTTCCTAAACTTATCGCCTACTCCGCCTAGACTAGCAACCATAGTTATTCACCAATCTTTTTCTTTAGTTCTCTGACTTCTTCGGTCAATTCTTGTATTGCTTTGACCAATACAGGAACTAGTTTTCCATAGGATACATTATAATAACCATCTCCATCTTGACCAACTACTTCTGGAACCAATTCTAATAATTCTTGAGCAGAAAAACCAAGATGTGTTTTTGGAGTTTCGTCCTCATCATTCTTTAAATTATATTTAATTGGTGTCATTTTGTCAATAGTTTCCAATCCTTGAACTGGAATATCTAGAACATTCTTCAATCTTATGTCAGAAGCAGTTTGAACGTCAACTTGTGCATAGATTGTTCCTTCGACACCAGTTCCACTAACTTGTAATCCGTAACTTGGACTCGTAGTACCGATACCAAACCTACCTCCATTGTCCATCACCACAAATTTACCAGTATTAGTCAAAAATCTAAGTGCATAGGTATCATTGGCACCAACATATAGCTCATCGCCTGCCGCGGCGAGGATCTTGCATGCGTTCGTTCCTCCGTTTCCGATAAGCAAAGAACTATCAGCATCTCGTACCGTTAGATCGCCATTTACATCCAATGTGGTGGATGGATTCACACCGATACCGACTCTGCCGGTGGAGTCGAGTACCATCTGAGTTGTACTGTCAGCAGCATTACGCCACGCAATACCGTTTGTGTTTCCGTAGTAGTAGGTAATGCCGCCAGATGCACCAAAAACAGGTGTTCCAGCAATTCGGTGGTAGACAAGTCCTGCGAAGTTTGCTGCCCCGTTTACATCCAACGTATACGACGGACTCACACCGATACCGACTCGGTTATTCACACTATCTACTTTTAGCGTGGTCGTATCAACGGTCAGGTCGCCGTTCACCGTCAATGCGGCAAATGTTGGTGAAGCTCCCGTATGTAAATCTTGAGGAGTTGATAAAGTAATACTACCAGCTCCATTAGTTACCGTAATTTGATTTGTTGTACCTGTTAAGGTAGCTTTTGTTAATGTGTTTCCAGTTGTATTACCAATTAATAGTTCACCATCTATGTACGATGTTTGACCCGTACCACCTTTATCAACAGCAATTGTAGTAGCACTCCAAGTACCAGTTGTAATCGTTCCTACAGATGTGATTCCAGTTGCGGCAGTTGTTCTATCTGAAATATTTGAGAATGTGTGATTGTGGGAATTGTCAGCCACTGTCGCCGCTCCTCCGGCCGCAATTGTAACATCACTACTAACATCTGCAAATATTGCATTACGAAGGACACTGAAGTCGATTCTTCTTATCGCACCGGCGTCACTAATTAATAACTCATCTGCGTCAGCTACGTCACCTGTCCCGAAATCCGTTTGACCCGTGATACCAGATACCGTTAATACAGTAGCACCATCTCCTGTAGAAGTTACATGACCAGAATGATTTGGGTGAACATAATTGTTAGCATCAGTAGCGCCAGTATATCCTAAATTTGCTAATGTTAAGTTTCTAGTAGATACAGCTCCGGCCGCAGAAGTAGTGTGTCCCAATGTATTAACAGTAACATTAAAGTCTAAATCGCTAATTACTGTTGCACCTGTTAATGGACCTGTATCTATATCTATACTCTGTGCAGCCTGTGTTGGATGACTATAATTGTTATATGTAGCAGTAGTTATTTCTTTAACGTGTCCAAATCCATCAATTGCAATCGACGCGATACCACTGCTACCATAACTTCCTTCTGTTTCCGTGTCACCATCGTGTGTTATTGTTGCTACTCCACTATTAATAGCAACTGACATACTGGTTCCGGCATTTATATTAGAAATACCACCACCGCCACCACCACTTCCTCCAGTTAAGGCGGCGTCTGTTAAACTTACTTCCCCTTCACCAACGTTAATATGAATACCTCTATCACTAATAGCCATGTATGAAGCATCTGAAACGGAAGCAGAAACCGCGTAAGTGAATGGAGATATTGCTGTTTGACACGCGGGTTGGTCAATATAAGTAAAATATCTACTCTTAAATGAAATACTCTCTGTGCTATTTGAAGTGTAGTATATTGTGTATGGTGATCCTTGAGTAACTTTATCAAAATCAGCAACAATATTGTCATTTAGTAGATATGTAGTGGTAACCCCATTCTGTATAATGTCTAATGAATGGGTCGCATAGGTGATGTTAAATCCTTTATTAGCGCCGTCAGCACAAGTAAAGGCGGTTCCTCTATATGTTAAATGTGAACCAGAAGCAAATACATTAAATTTAATTACTGCTCCGGTCTTTAATGCAGAGGGGCCTGGATGCCAATCAACTGTATTGTCGATTAGGTTTGAACCAGAAGCGTTGTATCCAGTAGTAGGTTGACTCTGTGGTATACAATTATTTTCTGAAGGAATTCCAGAACAAGCGGGGTCTGGATACGCGCCCTCTCCATCATTATAAACACCCAGAGTAGCCGGGTGTTGTGGACTACCGCCGGCCGAAAGTGTGACGGGGTTATAATTTGTAACACTTGGGGTTGTTCCACCCGCCTCACCATTTTCTGTTGGATATGTGTCTGCCCCGATCCAAACTATAGATCCTTGACCAGCCTCAGAAGATCCTACGGAGAGTCTTCCACTAATACTTCCAGATAGGGCATACAAACTTCCACTAAAGTATCCAGATGAAGCACTAATTACTCCATCAACATTTAAAGTAGAACCATCCCATAATAATCTACCTTCAGATCCACTAAGAGATAACTTACTTACACCACTGTCCATCCCCACAAATATCCCACTCTTTGCATAACCCTGATCTCCCCCCGGTTCATCATCTTGTCCAATTGACATATATGGATTAGAAGTACCACCATGTATGGTTATATTCGCTGCAGATCCAGAACCACCATTATTTGTTCCGACATTCAGGGTATTTTGAACATAAGATTCTTCGAATATAGCAACTTTAGCTGCTACAAAGAATTCTTGTTGTCCTAAATATGTCCAATAACTACCCGTTGTAATGTGGGGAGCGTCAATTGTTGAGGCAGCAGACTGCGATGTCATGTAATAATCTTGGTATGGTGGGGTTCCGCTTATACTCCACAATACGGCATCTCTTCTTACAACACCATCTGTAAGATCATATATGTAATCTAAATCAGTATCCCATACTCCACGGAATACAATGCCAGGACCGGGAGCTCCATCGTCTCCGGTTGGACCAGTATCACCAACTTTAGACTTACTAAATGAGAATCGTTTTGTAAATGTATCTCCAGTATCATTATCAATGAACGGAATATCAACATAACCAGTATCACCTGTGATCGCGGCACCATTAACGGGTTTCATAGCAAACTGTGTTTTACCACCAAGAGTTGCTGTAGTTGATGTTACTGATATTCCCGTTTGTGTTAACGACCCTGTTCTATATGACCCATCCGCATATGGTGCGGTTCCATCATATTCATATAAACTTGATCCTGTAAAGAAACTAGCCGTAGTATTTCCGACCGCCGCGGATGCATTTGACACCGTTCCGTCATTAGCGGCAGAGAATGTATGAGATTCATTGGTTAAAAATACGGTAGTTGCATTGATTCCATCAATTCCATCTTTTATTATTGTAAATGTTTGGTTTGCTACTTCATTTGACCCACTGTAAAATTTAAATTGAACTCCCAATTTTGCCGAACCATCTAAAACAGTTGTAGTCCATGATCCAGAAACATCATTTGAAGAAGAACCAATCAAGTTGGTAGTAAATCCTGTTGTTCCACTTGGTGTTAAACTGGAACTTACATAATAAGTTACTCCATTTTGTAATAATGATCCTGTTACTGAAGAATCTCCAGTAGGATCTGTTGTTCCAGAACTAGAAACAAATGAGGTAGAACCACTAACAGTTAATGTTATTATAGGAGCGTCAGAACCATCTTGACCATCAGTTAAATCTGTAACAGAAATTGTGTCAACCAATACAGAAGAGGAATAGAACTGTAATTCAGCACGATTTGTTACATCTGCGGAACTTGCTGTATAATAAGCGGAACCAACTTCTCCTGTAACTGCATCTTCTGAACCACTATAAATTAATTTATAATCAGATCCAGAAACCAAATCTTGAATATCACTACCCACTGATCGTCTGGTAGCAAAATACAGATAATCTGGAACCGTGATTCCATTGTTATCTGTTTTAAATTCTGTTCCGTTTAAGGTGTCAATGTAATATATGTGACCATCGACACCATCTGTTAAATCAGTAATAGAGATGGTATCTATCAAAGTTGAACCAGAATAGAATTGTAATTCGGCACGATTTGTTACATCTGCGGAACTCGCCGTATAGTATGCCGAACCAACTTCTCCTGTAACTGCTATCTCAGATCCACTGTATATCAATTGATATATTGATCCAGATGGCAAATCTTGAATTGCACTACCAGTTGATCTTCTCGTAGCAAAATACAAATAATCTGGAACTGTGAGTCCATTGGCATCTGTCTTAAATTCCGTTCCGTTTAATGTATCAATATAGTAAATGTAACCATCCTCACCGTTTTTAGATTTGGTGAATGATTGTTTCTTATAAAATTCAAATGTTTGTGACCCACTAACTGCTGTAATTTTGTATGTGATTGAAGCGTTATCCGCTATCATATTGTTTGGTGGGTTATCACCATATCTTAGATAGATGACCGATTCAACTGTTGGATCATAATCTGCTAAAATACTTGATGATTCATAAATCGAAGCGGAAAATTCACCAGTTGTTGGAGTTGTCAGTGATGCACTAAAATTAGTTGCACCATACAATATCTCAATATCTGTCCCACCACCAGCATAATTGTTATTTACAGTTCCGTCAAAATCGGCAGGAAAGGTGTGATTTTCATTTGTAAGAATAATTGTCCAACCATCAACACCAGGCGTTACTCCAAAATATTCATTACTATCAAATGCAACTCCATTAGCAGATTCACTTACGGCTACTTCTACTAAATGAGCGGTATAATTGTCCGTTGGTGGAATTGTAAATGAAGCTGTAACTGGATTATTCGGTAAACTAGAAAATTCATATGTTATAAGTTCACTTCCAGTTCTATAAAAACTAAATGTTACTGGAAGTTCAATATTTTGATAGTATGCGGATGCGGTTACAGATGTTGGGTCTGGATTATCTCCAAATTCACTATAAACAATAGAGTAATCAGATAGAGTTAGTTTTACTGCTCTTGACCCAGAACCGTTAGAACCGGGATCACCCTGTTTTGATTTACTAAATGATTGAACTTGATAGAAAACATAGTCTGTAGAACCCGTTCGAGCAGCTACTTGATAAGTAATACTGCCTAAATTAGACGCTACTTCCATCCCAGTTAAGTCAGAAAATTGAACATATGTTGGATCACTGCCTTGTAATACAACCGAACCAGTTTTGTCTGGTTGATTTACACTAGAAGATTCAAATACAGATGCGGAAAAATATCCTTCTACTGGCCAAGTAGGATACTCTGCCGAACTTGTCCATGGAAGTAAATTACTAGCACCATATAATACTTCTATTTTTGTTCCACTACCAACAAAACTTGTGACATTACCATCGTTATCGGCGGGTAATGTATGAGAAGTATTTGTTAATAATACTGTCCAACCATTTTCACCGGCACTTAATCCTACAAAATCTTCTGAATCTCTAGCGACACCAACTGGGGAAGTTGTTGCGGATTCAGTTACTTGAACTTGAATGTTTTCTTGTTTCCAATTAGGGTTGTAATCATTGTTGGGGACTAGAAAAGAAGCCGTAGCAAATAAAGACCCAGTTTGCCAACTTAATAATAACGAACCAGTTCTATAAAAATTAAATTCATAATCGTTACCCTCAAGATTTTGAGCGGTAGCAGAAGCAGTTATTGAAGTTGGAGTTGGATTATTGCCCCATTCATCGTATATAACAGAATAATCTGATAGAGTAAGTTTTACTGCTCTGGCTCCTTGGCCGGCGGCTCCGGGAGCACCGGGAGTTCCGTCAGCGGCGTCTTTTGTTTTAACAAATCTAAGTTTATCTTGAACAATATCACCACCAGCACTCGCACTTACTGTCAATAACAATGAGCTAGTTGCAGCTGTGCCTAATGAACCTGTTTGTTCACCAAACGCACCAACATAAATATCAAAATTTAAATTTCCATTACTTGCAGAATAAAATTGTGTATCTACAGGAACATCTAAGTCATTAACTAATGTAAATGTTGGTGTATCAGTTACATTAGTTAATATTACTTCAACCGAAGCAGTTTGTGCGGTTGGGAATGGATCACCAAGAGAATCAAATGTAAATAATGTTCTGTCTGTAATTAATCTTAATGATGCACCACCACCCTTTGGAGGAATGATTATTGGGTCACTAATAAATTCATCAGAAATATCACCCGCCCAACCAATAAATTCTATTCTGAATAAGTATGTTGTTCCAGTTAGGATTGTATCTTCGGCATACACCACGATTTCGTCTGGATTGTAACCATATTCAATCGAGGGTGTGATTATAAAGTTACTAAAATTCCAGAAACCACTATCAACTACGAAACGAAGATACGCAACACCATCTCGTTCGGGTGTAAAGTTTACTTGTCTTTCGTATAAAGACTTATCACTGTCTCTTGTATTGATTGTGTCTAGTAAGTTTCCATAGGTATTTTCTACACCATTCTTTGTAGCGATAACCACGGATGAACTTGCTTTAGATTCGGCGTCACTACCAATTCGTGTTAGGTATGCCTTAACCGAACCTGTATCTGTTGTAGAGTATGTTGTGCTACTTGAGACATAAGTTGGGTTGTATACCGCATCATATTTTAATGTATACTGAACACCTTGGTATAATTGATAGAAATCTTGTGTTCCAAAGAAATATGGAACAGCACTTTCTGTGTGGTCGGCGTAAAATCCTTCTAGTATTTCGGCAGAAGATGTGACCAAGGTTATTGGATTAACAGATTGACTGTTTTCGTAGTCGGTAATGTTGACAAGACCTGACTGCCAGTGATTTTGTAACAAGTCATCGGTCAAAAATCTACCTACAGAAATATTTCCTGTGTTTGACCCCGTGATTAGAATATTTCTTTCACCGGGGTTAAACTCAGTTAATAAATTCCAAGCAGTAATTTCTGGGTTTGCTTCTTTTGCACTGATTCTAACCTTAGCTATTTCACCACTATAAGTTTGTGTGTATGGAATTCTAAAGTTTAAGATAGAAGAATTGTTAGTAGAAGTAGTTAATGTTTCTGTTGGATACTCAAATATTACACTGGATGTAATTTCTTCTTCTAACTTTCTTACAAGATTACCACCCAAATCATCTTCAGTAACAACTCTGGAATATGAACCAGAATATAATACTGGATTTAAATAATCATCACCATTACCAAACTTAATTGACTTTTCGGTGATTGCTAATGTTTCGTTTAGGGTTTTAAATAGAGGTGTGTATACACTAGAGGTTACATAATCTAAAACAATACTCTGTGAATCTGGAACCAATGTTCCAGTATCGTATAAATTGCGAATTTCTCTTTTATATAGTGATCCAGTAAAATATCCGTCTATGTTTACATCATCAAAAAATGGTATTGGGGTGCCACTACTGTCCACCATTGTGATGGCATAACCATCTGACCTATGACCCTCAAAATCATAATCTAGTGATGCCGTGTATGTGCTACTTGTGACAAATGCATCTGTTCTACTTGTTGTATTAAAGTCTGTTCTAGTGACAGAAAGACCGTTTAGAATACGAGCGGGGGTGTTTTGTAAGATTAATTTACTGGTGTTTCTTCTGGATGGGTCGATATCAATTGGAAAAACCCAACGAACATTTGGGGATTGTTGTTGACTAGCTGGTATTAAACTTCCATCTTCATAATTTATTGCGGTTCCGACCACAACCAGTTTTCCAGGCCCCTTTCTTGTCTTTTGTGTGATTTCTGAAACTACAAGACGAGCATCACCTTCAGAATAATTACCAACAATATTAGAAAATACAGTTTTGCCGTATCTATCCAATACTTCTACTTGAATAGTAGAACCTTGTTTCAAATATTGAGTTCCACGAATTAAAAATCCATTCTTACCGGCGTGAAAGTTTGGGTTTAATCGTGATACTTCAAAATATTTTGAGTAAGAAACTGCATCTTCTATAAGAACGGGAACTTTTAATAAATTTCGTTCTACAATAAGTTTTGGAGTTCTAGCCATACATGCCCTGATTTGTCTGAATTCAGATTACTATTATAAGTATCTTTAATTCATGGTATTTATATGACTGTAACCGTTGACCTTTTTAATCTCTATAATATTGTCAACCATATCGCGGATGTTATCTAGATGACTGATGACCACGACATAATCAAACTGAGCTTTCAGTAAGTCAAACATTAATTGCATACCGTGGAGGTATTCACTATCAAGACTACCCATACCCTCATCAATGATAAGGAAGTTTGACTTGGGTAGATTTGAAGCCTTCAAAAGTGCAACACGGATTGCTAAACTACTAATAAATCGTTCCATTCCAGAACTATTCTCAAGAGGCCAAGACCGTTCGTGGTCATACACGATACGACCACCAAAGTTCTTGCCATCAACATCAAGAGCAATAGAGAACGGAACAATCTGAGATAGAATGTTGTTGATCTCACCTTCAATTACTGGAATGGTTTTGGAAATGAGTTGATATGGGATACCATCTTTACCAACTGCGTCCATATAATATCGGTATGCTTCAAACTCTTTCTCAATTTGTGCCATCTCGTTAAGTTGTTCCATGATGTTTGACCGACTTGACTCTTTTACCTTGACCGAAGAGTGTAAATCCATCTTGGTATCATTGAACCTAGTTAATGCCGACTTGAGTTTTTGTAGTTCTTCTTTGTGAACCAATATCTTTTCATCAACCTGTCTGTTTGTGACCAACGCAGAGGCGTATTTATCCAACTCTTCAAACTGATGTTGGATGTTTTCTAAGTCTGCATTAAATGTATCAAGTTGATTTTTGGACTTGTCTATGTTGTTTCTAGAACGTTGGAGGTCTAATTGTAACCTCTGGTATACATCTGATAAATTTTTAGCAGAAATAAACTTATCGTGGTCAAGTTTCAGGTCATCCATTTCAATTTTTATTAAATTTATTTGTTCTGCTAGTTCAACAGACTTGTCATTCAACTCATCTATATGACCAGTAAGTTTTGCAATCTGTTCCAGTTTAGATTTATTATTCTCAATACACACCTCACATTCAGAATTATACTTGAAAGTTGATAATTGTTCAATTGTTTGATGTTTACTATCAATATTTGTTGATGTTAGTGTGTAATTTTGTTCTAATTTTGTTAAATTTCTTTCTAATTCTTGATATTTTTTGTAACTTTCTTCAAGTTCTATCAAGTTGACATTATTTAATTTCTCTTTTATAGAAGTAAATTGAGCTTCAATATTTCTTTCTTCTTGTTCAAGTATGACCAAGTTTGTTGTTAACACATCAATTTTCTTGACCAATGATGTTTGATTACTAATTAGGACATCTTTACTGGGAACATTACTGGGAACAGGTAATTTTTGCGTATTTAATTGTTCAATTTCTATTGTATGTTGGTCAGCACTCAATCCAGCAGTATCAATGCTACTTTGAACCGTTAATAGTTGTAAATTTAGCTCCTCAATGTCATTTTGTAGTTGAACCAACTGGTCTGTGAAGTCTTCACGACTAAATTTCTTTAATACTCCCTGCAATTGTTTACTTTCTTCGTTTGCTACCTTCTCTAGCAACTCAAACACAATCAGTCCCATAAACTGATTGAGTAATACTTTTCGTTCACTGTTTGATTTATCAATGAACAATGAGTTGCCTGTTTGACCAGATAGTGTGGTCAAGATGAAATCTTCGTAAGTTCCAACGATTCCGCGAATATTTGCGTTAGTTGAGAACCTATCTTCACCATTTAGTATGGTCTTTGTTCCATCATCGTTCTCTTTCCAGAATTTTACATCAACTCTGACCGCACCTTTGTTATTTTTCTTGCCTTTTCGGTTAATTACATAGATTGTTCCGTTAACTTCAAACTTTAACTCACATTCAAACGTTTTCTTACGAATATTCATAATGTGGTCACCACGATACGCTCTTGGTGTCTTATCAAAGAGTGCAAAGATGAGTGCTTCCATAGCAGAACTCTTACCACTAGCGTTTGGAGCAAATATTCCGTATGTTCCCTTCATATTAGTAAAGTCTATAAAGTTATCTTCACCATACGAAAACAAGTTTGAGAAACTGAATGTGAGTGGTTTCCAATTAATATTTCTAGATTGGTCTATGTTTGATATAAGACCATTCATCTTTGTGTTGATTGACCGACATTGTTCAATCAATTCTGGTGAGGCAAGTGGATGTGTTGTCTCAATCCAACTACTAATGAACTGATTTTGGACATTTAAGTCGTTTAAATCACCAATATCAATTCCAAATGTGCGTGGTTGACCAACTTGACTAATATTTCTGCTTGGATTGACCGAAACATCAACAATTTTGTATTTTTTCTTGATGACCGACACAATTTTCTTCAATTTTGTGTTTTCTACTGAAGAAAATATGCGTAGACGAAGGTTTTTCGGTAAATTATCGGGAACTGAGAACTTATTTAGGTCTTGCTGGTCAATATCAAATGTGACATAACCAGTATCGTTCTCTACCTCAACAAACTCAAATGTTTGCGTTGGAATATCCCATAGAACATACCCGTGACCATTCAATGTTTCGCCGTGGTTTTGTTGGATAAGAGAACTAGCATAAACAATGACAGGTTGGTTTTGTTTCTTGTTTTGTTCCTGCAATACTTGGTGTTTATGAATATCACCCAACATTACAATGTCTAGTCCGTCAAAACGACTTACCTCAACGTGTCTTGAACTGATTGTATAGTTTGTATCGGTCTTTGCACCGTAAACTGGTCCGTGATACAAACCAATGTTGGTCTTTCCTGTCATAGTTGACACATCTGGCCAATCTTCTGGGTCACCAATGATAGAAAACAGAGCAAATTGTGTATCTGCCATCTCATAGACACCACTTTCTGTTAGATAGAACAGATTTGGGTGGTCAATGTTCTTTACGATAGGGTAAAGACTATTCATTCTATGAGGATTAGACAAATTTAAGTCGTGGTTACCATCAATAACGATAGTTGGTGCGATTTGTGCTAACTTTTTGAGAAAATCTGAAGCAAGGTCAATCATTTCTGGTGACATATCCAACTTGGCGTGTAGAATATCACCAGCCACAACGATTACACCGTTGGTCAGGTCAAGTTTTCTTAGTTGTTTATAAAGGTTGTCAAATGTTTCTCTATATTCTCCGTGTCTTTGAAACAAACGAATGTGAATATCTGCTAAATGAACAACCTTTTCTAATTTATCAAAATTTACAGGCAATTTTTCCATAGACTATACCATTTGTAGTTTCGTTCCAACCATATCTGTAAAATTACTATTAATAGCATTATTAATATTGACCCAAGATTGTTCAAACCCCATCTCTCCTGCGTCTTTTTCGGTTGGAACTACTAATTTAACATTTACATTAACAGATTTCAAGTAATTTTCAATCTGTAATGCTTCTTTTTGTGCATCGTTATCTAACATCACATAAACCATTGGTGGTTTCTTTTCAACCAAGGTTTGTTTTAGCTTTTCAGACAATATTTTACCTAAGAGTGGAACACAATTTCTACGAACTGTAATTGCATCAAACATTCCCTCTACAAGAACCACAGGCATTTTCCAATTGATTAAGTTTTCAAAGATAATATTGTTTCTGGATGCAGGTGGGTTCTTGTATTTCATACCTTCGTCATAATATGTTCTGGTTACAAAATAATTGACCTGCATATTCTTGTCAAACGAAGGAATAACAATACGATTCTTGTATTTTCCGTCGTCACAATACCCAATCTGGTATCGGTAAATGTCCTCCATAGTGACCCCTCTGGACTTCAAGAACCGAACAGCGTTCATATACTCGTATGTCTTCTCCGTGACACGCCAGAGGGGTTTATACTCCCTTGGAAGGGTAATCTTGACCGTGTATTCCTCTGGGTTTTCTTGAGGGTTATAGGACGATTCTAGGTCGCCTAGGATAGACTTGATTTCCTTTTTAGAATACCCCAACTTGTAGAGTAATGAGGAGATTTTCTTTCCGCTCTCGTCACAAACCCAGCACTTCCAATACCCCGAACGCTTACCGAAGTTAATGGAAAGTTTTGGTTTGTGGTGATAGCAAAAAGGACAATGGAACAGACGCTCATCACTGGAGGTCTTCTTAGAGGTTCCAAGTATGTCTTCTAAAGAAAAAAGTATATTATCCATATATGGAATATAATATCACTCCCCACACTTGTCAAGTAATTCAAATAAATGGCTTGCTTCAAACG
>Ga0208644_1001621_pt1 | contig 18671 bp, 22 predicted proteins | sample VirMetDEL_Nov_18_FD_184517 | JGI IMG/M metagenome (GOLD analysis project Ga0208644, IMG submission 184517) | Aqueous microbial communities from the Delaware River and Bay under freshwater to marine salinity gradient to study organic matter... | ecosystem: Environmental > Aquatic > Marine >... | reverse complement strand
AACTTATCCACATTGTGGATTACCTTGAATGACCCCGAAGGGTGGAGGATGCGGATCGGGAAGCCGCTATCTTTTGCGGCTTTAAAAGCTTCCCAGCCTTCGAGGACAGGATGCCATTCGTCATTCAAAAACAACTGCGTTTGTTTTGCCATTGGATATCTCCTTTGTTGGCGGTTGGTAAAAGATAATTAATCATATCCCTGTATCGCAAGATACTCTACAGGGATATTATTAATTACCCTCCATTCAGCAGGGAATTTTCAACGTCGCTTAACCAATAGGTTACTTCGTCCAGTGTCTCAGCAGAGAACTGAAACTCTCCATTGGAGAGTGAGTGGACATCATACCCGCCATTGAATGCGGATACTTCCACATCAAGAAACTCAAACTCACCATTCAACAATTCGATTTTGCTCATCTCATTTTCTCCATTTTAATTAATCATCTTCTTAGTTCGTAAGAACTCACTAAGAAGATTATTAATTAGCCTTTCGTAAGAACTCACTAAGAAACTCAAATTCGTGGTTATAAACAAAATCATCAGCCTCTTCAAGGCTGCTGAAGGAAGCAACCAAGTTTCCACCGAGGTCATAGACCTCAATCTCGAAGCCGTCCTCGCTGAGTATTTTCCGCATCTCAACCTCCATTTTAATTAATCATCTACCTTGTTCGTAAGAACTCACAAGGTAGATTATTAATTAGTTCATCATAGCTTGGCAAGCCCTTCATCAAGGGCTGGTTGATTCTCATCGACAGTGACATAAATGTCACACTAAGCAGATTGTCGATAACCCATTGATTTGTAAGTTATTTATCACTCTCTGCTTTCAAAGAAAGCTAAGTAGAGAGTAATAAATAAACTCTTAGTCTATGACTAAAATGTCACAGATTCTGTGTAAATCTATAGATTTAAGGGGACACTTCTTTGAAGTGTTGCATATTTGTCACAGTCAAGTACAAAAAAGAATACTTTTTTGCCAGACTGTCAAAGTCTATAAGACTTTGTAGACCCCCACCCCAAAAAACGCAGGCAGGCACATATATATAAACAAGCCCCCTTGAAAATTTACAAAAAATACCAAGATGAATCATCAATGGTACTGTTGCAATAATGTCACATCTATAATTTTTTTTAATCGGGGGCTTGCATAATTATAAAAAATAGTGTATAATAGTCTATATAGATTAAAGAGAAACAGAACAAACATATTTTAAATATTAACTTTAATAATTAATTTTAATAATAATAATAACAAAAGGTTAAATATGAATTTAGAAGAAGGTATGGAAGAATCTATAGAGAACTCTATAGATACACTAGCAACACTAAGTACATTTCTAGATGATCTTGTGTTACAAAAAAGTAAGATGGACTTTATTTCCTTTGTTCGTCTTGTTGCTCCTACAGTTGTGTCTGATTGGAAAATGGGGAGACATATTAAAGTTCTCTCTGACAAACTTCAAAAGGTTCAGGACGGTGAGATCAAAAGGTTAATGGTCTTTTTACCTCCTCGTAGTAGCAAGTCAGTTATTTGTTCTAAGATATTTCCAGCATGGTATATTGGTAATAATCCACAGCATGAGATATTGACGATCTCTCATAGTGATCAGCTTGCTTCAGACTTTGGTAGGTCTGTAAGAGATATTGTAAACACAGAACAGTTCCAAGATATTTTTCCCGGTGTTTCATTAAGGAGTGATGTTCGTGCTGCTGGTAAATGGAAAACAAATCTGAATGGTACATATTATGCTGCTGGTGTTCGCAGTCAGATTGCAGGTCGGGGAGCGCACATAGCAATCTTGGATGATGCGATGTCGGAAGAAGACAGCTTTTCAGAAGCTGGCAGAAGATATATTAAAGAGTGGTATCCTGCTGGTTTGAGAACTCGTATCATGCCCGGTGGTTCTATTGTAATTATTAATACCCGGTACCATCATGATGACTTATGCGGCTGGCTTTTAAAGCAGGAAGAAGTAATGGATATGGAAAGTACCTATCCATGGGAGGTTGTTAAAATACCTGCTTGGGTTGACGAAGAAGCTTCTGAGTTATTAGGTTTACCTGTGGGTAGTTCTTACTTTCCTGAATGGAAGCCAGACGAAGTATTACGAGTAGATGAAGAAGAGATTATTGCAAGTAATGGTTCAAGGTATTGGGAATCATTATACATGCAGAATCCTACACCAGAAGAGGGTGGGATTATTAAGAAGAGATGGGTTGAACGCTGGGAGTATGGTGACCCTCCTTCTTGTGATTTTGTAATACAAACTTTTGATACAGCTTTTTCCACAAAGACAACTGCGGACTTTACCGTAATCCAGACGTGGGGAATATTTGATATGCCTGAAGAGGATTATGATGGAAGAGAATTGTGGGGTAGCAATCTTATTTTGTTAGGAAGTACCAGAGGAAAATTTGAATATCCAGACTTGAGAAGAGTATCGCAGGAACTATATAATCAGTATAGGCCAGACGTATGTATTATTGAAAAGAAAGCTAGTGGCCAATCATTGATACAGGATTTAAGACGTAGTGGTTTGCCCGTATTAGAGTATACTCCTGATAAGGATAAGGTATCAAGAGTATATGCTGCAAGCCCAATGTTAGAAGCTGGTAGAGTTTGGATACCATCAAACAAAAGATGGGCAGATGATTTATTAGAAGAGCTAATTACTTTTCCGCATGGGCGTCATGATGACCAAGTGGATGCTCTTGTAATGGCTGTGCATTATATGAAGGAGTCTTGGCGATTGGGACATCCTGATGATCCAAACTGGGAAGACGACGTAAATCACCGTAGACAAAAACGAATAGGATATTGGAGGACTTAATATAGTATGTTAAAGGTTGTAATTGAAAAAAGAAATAATTTTTATTTTCCTTTGGTTGATAATCATTTTAAAGGTGGGGAATATCAAGAACCCCACAGAACTAACAGTTTAAGTTTTGTTAATAACTTTGGTGTGGCTATGGATGTCGGGGCGCATGTAGGAACATGGGCGGTTGACCTTGTTCAAAAGTTTGATAAAGTAATTTGTTTTGAACCTATTCTTGAACACCGAGTTTGTCTACAAAAAAATCTTGAGAAGTTTTCTAAAGATAAATATGAAATACATAGCTGTGCATTAGGAAATGCAGAAGGTGTAGTTCAGTTGTCTTATGCAGACCAAGGGAACAGTGGTACTGCTTCTATTGTGGAAGATGATGGTGGAGATTATGCCGCTCATATTAAAACATTAGATTCATTTAATTTTTCACAAATTGATTATTTAAAAGTAGATATTGAAGGATTTGAGTTACAGTTCTTGGAAGGTGCGGTAGAAACCATCAAACGCACAAAGCCAGTAATGAATATTGAGATTAAGAATACATGTGAACGGTTTGGCACTACCCCAGAAAAAATAATTTCTTTTATTGAGAATGAATTAAATATGGAGTTAATGGGTACGACTGTAGCCGATTATGTATTTATTTCAAGATAAGGGTTGCATAAAGAGATTTTTCGTGATATAATAATGTGATGTGGACATACGAAAAAAATATTAATTATGATTTGGTTCGTCCAAAAGAAGAAGATTACGAAAGTTGGAAAGATTACCAAAAAGCTGTAATGGAATACATTCATTTAAAATTTAAGGATACTTATAAAAATGGCAACTGAAAGAAACCCATACGATAAAATCCCCTCTGCTGAAATTATTCAGATACCAGAGCAGGGGGCTAGTATTGAAATTGGTGAATCCGTATCCTTTGATATTGAAGAAGATGGTGGCGTTGTCGTTAGTTTTGAAAATGAATTTGAGTATGAAGAAAAGCCAGATATTAGAGAATGGTTTGAAAACTTGGCTGAAGATATGGATGATCAAAGTTTGATCTATATTGCTGAAGGTGTTTACGATAGATATGATGCTGATTTAAATTCAAGAGCAGAATGGGAGTCTATGTTTGAAAGGGGCTTTGATCTTCTTGGATTGAAGCTTGAAGATACTTCAGAACCTTTTGAGGGTGCTTGTACTGCTGTCCATCCTTTACTTATTGAGTCAGCTGTAAAATTTCAATCAAAGGCTATCGGAGAATTATTTCCACCGGCAGGTCCAGTAAAGGCGCAGGTTCTTGGTACAACCAATTACCAAAAGGATCAGCAGTCTCAAAGAGTTCAGGAATTTATGAACTATCAGCTTACAGAGCAGATGCCCGAATACTTTGACGAGTTCGAGCGGATGTTGTTCCACCTACCATTAATTGGGTCAGCATTTAAAAAAGTTTACTATGATGCATCTCTTGAACGTCCTGTATCAGAGTTTGTTCCTATTGATCAGTTTTATGTGTCTTATTATGCAAGTGATTTAAGAAAAGCAGATAGGTACACACATATTATTTATCGTAGTCCTCATGATTTAATGAGAGAAATTCGTTCTGGTATGTATTTGGATATTGATCTTCCAGATGCTTATGTTCCAAGCCCCACTCCAATTTCATCTAAGATTGATACTGTTATGGGTATGGCTCAAACAGGAGAGGATGATCCTCAGTATGTTCTCCTTGAGCAACATTGTTATTTGGAACTTGAAGAAGACCCAGAATATTCTGATGGTATTGCTCTTCCATATATTGTAACAATTGAAGAGCAATCTCGTAAAGTTTTAAGTATTCGTAGAAACTATCGACCTGATGATCCTACAAGAGAAAAGATTATGCACTTTGTGCATTATCGTTTTGTACCGGGCTTTGGTTTCTATGGGTTAGGACTGATACATTTCCTTGGCAATCTTACAATGACTGCAACTGCAGCTATGAGAGCCTTGGTTGATGCTGGTCAGTTCTCGAACTTGCCGGGAGGATTCAAAGCAAAGGGTGTGAGGATTGTTGGTGATAATGATCCAATTGCACCGGGTGAGTTCAAAGAAGTTGAAGCAACTGGTATGGACCTTTCTAAGTCTATTGTTCCTTTGCCATATAAGGAGCCTTCCTCGACTCTGTTCCAGATGCTTAACTTTATTACTGCTACAGGACAGAAGTTTGCTGATAGTACCGAACAGGTTGTATCAGACGCTTCTTCATATGGGCCTGTGGGAACAACGATGGCTCTTCTTGAAGCGTCTAGTAAATTCTTTAGTGCTATTCACAAAAGACTTCACAAGTCTCAGAAAGATGAGTTTAAGATTCTAGCAAAAATAAACTACGACTATTTACCAAATGAATATCCTTTTGATGTACCGGGTGTTTCCCAAAAAGTACTTAAAAGAGATTTTGATGGTAGAGTAGATGTTATTCCTGTTAGTGATCCAAATATTCCATCAAATGCTCACCGGATGATGTTGGCACAGATGGCACTACAATTAGCCCAGCAATCTCCTCCCGGCATGTTCAATCTTGAAGCCTTAAATAGAACAATTCTTGATGCTGCAAATATGCCGAATCTAGATGAAATTCTACCTCCAAAGAAAGAACCTAAACCTCTTGATCCTTTATCTGATATTGCAGCAGCTACAAGAGGATTATCTATTGCGGCATTCCCCGGTCAAAACCATGATGCACACGTTCAGGTAAAGATGGCTTTCTTGCAGGACCCAATGAATGGACAGAACCCTGCAATGCAAAGAGTGGTTCCTGTGCTTCAATCAAATATTCAAGAACATATTATTATGAAGTACCAAGAACAGGTTGGTGGAGTTGCTAAACAGATTGTTAGTAATCTGCCAGAAGAGCAGCAGCAAATGCCAAACATAATGGAAGTTGCTATGGCTCAAGCTGCTTCGCAAGTTCAAAATGCAAATATGGCTATGGGTAAGCAACAAAGTCCTGAAGAGCAAATGGTTGAACTAGAAAAAGCTAGGTTACAACTTGAGCAACAAAAACTTCAGCTTGATACTATGAAGAATGCTTCAGATGCTTCTCTTAAAAATAGAGAACTTGATATTGAAGAAACAGAAGTTGCTCTTAAAGCAATTCAAGATGGACAGCAGCAGTTAATTAAATCTGAAGAAAAAGAAAAAGACAGAATTAATAAACAAGCCATGAAAGCTGTGGATACTCTTGTCGGTGCTGCAACTGAAGATGCTAAACTAAAAAATGCTCAACAGCTAAAAGCAATGGACCTTCTTGGTAAACTTACACAAATATCTGAAGATAGGGAGTCTACAGAAAATATTGAAGGATTAAAAACATTAGTAAAAGTAGTACAAGCAGCTATAAAGTCGGAAGAAAGTGATGCACGACTTAGCTTAGATGCCTTATCAAAATTTATTGAATTAACAGGAGAGTAATATGAAAGAAAAACTAAAAGCTATGGTAGATAAATGTAAATCTACAATTGGTTGTTCTAGCTGCAGCTGTTCAACAGAATGTCGGGTTTGGGTTAAAGTTCTGTGTGCTGTTGCTGTTGGAGTAGTAGTGGGAGTAGTTGTGCTGTAATGAATTTATGGGACGAAATTGTAATGTCTTTAAATAGCCAAATGGAACATGTAAAGACAAATTTAGTAGAAAGTGGTGTAGGAGATTACGCTAGTTATAGGGAAATGGTAGGATACTATCAAGGGTTAGCATGGGCAAGAAATGATTTAACTGATATTATTAAAATAAGATTTCATGACGAAGAAGGAGAATAACCATGCGACAGCCTGCTTTACAAAAAGCAATTAAAAATGATCAGTGGATTAGCGGCAATGAAGATAGTTTGAAAGACCCAAATCCTTTACCAGAGATTCCCGGTTTTAATATTTTAGTTCGTCCCGTATCTATTAAGTCAACTACAAAGGGTGGTATTCTATTACCAGATTCAACTGTAGATGATATGGCATATCTTACAACAGTAGGAAAAGTTTTAGCTGTTGGTGATCTTGCATATCAAGACAAAGATAAATTTACAACGGGGGCTTGGTGTAAACCGGGTGATTATGTTTGTTATGGCAAACATGCTGGTGTAAAAATGATTTATAAAGGGGTTAAGGTTATTCTTTTATATGACGATCAAGTCATGCTAAGAGTAGAGAATCCAAAGGATTTAGACCCTACATTTAATTTATCAAATTAGGGGTTGCGTAAACGCAAAAAATAGTGTATAATATAGTTATTCGTAAAACGTCTGTGTCGAATCAGCGAAAGGAATAATTTTAAATGGAAGATAATACTGACGAGTGGTCTGACGTTACAGAACCAGCAAAGGTAGAGTACGAGATTGAAGAAGATACTCTACCGATTAAAGAAGAGTTAGAAACAAGACCTGAAGCTACTCAAAAAGAAGAAATAAAAGAGCTTGACGGTATTGAAACTAACGGCGCTCAAAAAAGAATTAGACAATTAGTAAAGCAAAGAAAAGAACGAGAAGAACAAATTCAAGCTTTACTAAGAGAAAAGCAAGAGTTACAGGAAAGACTATCACAACAAGAACAAAGTTTTGTTGACACTCAAAAAACAACTACAAGCTTGAGTGAGCAGCAATTAAATGATAAAGTTGCGCTTGCAAAAGCAGCATACTTAGATGCTTATAATTCTGGTGATGGAGAAAAAGTTCTTAAAACACTTGAAGTTCTTCAAAGAAGTCAATTAGATTTAGATAATTTAAGTAAGCAGAAAGCTGCTTTAGATAATTATACTAGAGCAAAAGAAGAAGAAAAAAAGAAAGCCGCTACACAGCCCCCTGCTCAAACAAATCAAAGACCTGATCCAAGGGCTGAAGAATGGGCTGCGGAAAATGAATGGTTTGGAAAGGATAGCGTCATGACAGCTTCTGCTCTTGCTATTGATGCAGAGTTAAAGCAAATGGGGTACGATCCTAATGAAGAAGATTTTTATGAGGAAATTGATCGTAGACTAAAAACAGAGTTTCCACATAAGTTTGGTAATCAATTAGCTAATGAAGAGAATCGTTCGCAGCAGACGAAACCTGCTGCTCAAGTGGTTGCTGGAGCTTCCCGGTCGCCAGCAACTTCCAGCAAGAAGATTAAACTTTCACAAGAAGATGTTCGACTTGCAAATAAATGGAACATACCGCTTGAAGTATATGCCGCTGAAAAATTAAAGGTTGATAATTCAGAAGGTGATTATACAGATATAACATTTGGCCGAGGGAGTTAAAACATGAACACACGAAGAAACGAGGCACGTTCAGCCAATACTAGAGAACTTAATACAAGGGAAGAAACTGAGTGGACATATGAAGAGCCAGATGCCCTTAACATTCCTAATCAAGTAAAAAATAGATTTACTAATGAAGGAATGTCTTTACGTTGGATTCGTATAAATCTAAAGGGTATTGATGATTACCAAAATGTTGGTAAGAAGATGGCAGAAGGATGGACATGGGTTACTCCTGAAGAAGTTCCAGAAATGGCATTATCTTCTATCGTGCAGGAGAATGGGCGATATAGCGGAACAGTCTGTCGTGGAGACTTAGCTTTGGCAAAAATGCCAACCGGCAAGCTGGAAGCCCGTAAACGGCATTATGAAAATAAGAGCGCACAGTTAATGCGTGCAGTGAATTCACAACTGGAAAACTCTTCAGATTCAAGAATGCCTATTAGTAACAATAGTAAATCCACAGTAACTAGGGGACGAAGACCTTCTTTTCAAGAATAGTTAGTGTGGGTGGGATAATCAGAAAGGAGTGACATTATGTCTACTACTAAAAACCTAAGAGGTTTCCTTCCTGCCCGTAAACGTGGTTCTGGTTCTAACTCCACAGGTTTTGATGAGCTACCAATTGCATCAGGAGATGCAAGAAATATGTTCACAGGCGATCTTGTTAAGACAAGCCTTGGTAACGTAGAGCCAGTTTCAGCCGATGCTGATTACGCCGATGGCGTTTTCATGGGCTGTCACTATGTGGCAAATGGGGTACCTACATACAGCAAATATTGGCCAGCCAATACTAGTGCTACAGATATTAAAGCATTTGTAAACACTGATCCAAAGTCAACCTATTACATCCAAGCTGATGCATCTTGCTCTTCTGGTGATATTAATACTGTTAACTTTGGTCTAACTCTTGGTACAGGAAGCACCTATACTGGACAATCCGGTTTTGGTGTAAAGGCAGCTACAAGAGCAACTACTATTCTTCCAGTTAGAGCTATCGGTGTTCTTGACGAACCCGGTAATGATATTACTGTCTCTGCTGAAAGAGCCTTCCCTGTTCTAGAAGTTCGTATTGTAAAACATGTTGATGCTGTTCTATCAGCACCATCTGGCATTTAATAGGGGGGTTTGATCATGGCTATTAATAGAGCTAGTATTGCAAAAGAACTTCTCCCCGGTCTAAATGCTGTATTTGGACTAGAATATGGAGAAGTTAATAATGAGCATGAGCCTCTCTTTGAGGTTGAAAACTCAGATAGAGCTTTTGAAGAAGAGGTTCTATTCACAGGCTTTGGCACTGCACCTGTAAAGGGTGAAGGTGCTGCAGTTACTTACGACGAAGCAAGCGAGAGCTATGTTGCTCGTTATGTTAACGAGACAATCTCACTTGCCTTTGCAGTAACTGAAGAGGCAATGGAAGATAATCTGTATGATACTTTTGCCAAGCTACGGGCAAAGGCACTTGCAAGAGCAATGGCCAATACCAAGCAGGTAAAGGCTGCGGACATCTTCAACAATGGTTTCACTGACATTGCTGCTTATCATGGCGGAGATGGAAAGCCACTATTTAGTGCTACCCACCCAACCGTTGATGGCACTCAGTCAAACCTACTTACTGCTGCTGACCTTTCGTTTGCTTCACTAGAGTCAGCACTTACCACAATTCAAAAGATTACTGATGATCGTGGTATTCTTGTTGGTGGTTCAGCAGTATCTTTGCATATTGCTCCAGATAACTGGGCAACATCAAATTCACTGCTCAATTCAACTCTCATTCCTGCTTCTGGCACAGTTGCTAGCCTTGGTGGTTCACAGGCTGCAACCAACCCAGCAGGTTGGAATGACGTGAACTCTATTCAAAGCATGTCAATGCTTCCAAAGGGTTCATTCATTAACCGTCGCTTTACAGATACCGATGCTTGGTTCGTTCGCACGAATGTTCCTAACGGTGCAAAGATGTTTGTTAGAGCGCCCCTCCAGACAAAGATGGAGCCAGACTTCGATACTGGCAACCTTCGCTTCAAGGCCAGAGAGCGTTATAGCTTTGGTTGGTCTGACTGGAGAAGTTACTTTGGTAACACTGGTAACTAATAGAAATAGGAGAGGGGAGAAATCCTCTCTCCTCCTTCTTTGGGAGATTTAAATGTCAAACATTAGAATAGCACAGGTAACTGGCGGCGCTGGTGGGAATGGTATATTTGTAGATTCTATTACAAGTGTAACAGTTGCAGATACTCGTATTCAAGTTTATACCTTTAGCGTTTCAGCTGCATCTGAGCTAGTTGTTGGTGATCAAGATGGGCCTAAGATAAAACATGCTGCACTTGGCACAAATGTAATGGACAATGTATACATTAATGATGTAGGTGTAAAATGCATTGGTAAAGTTTCACTGGCTGGTGCTAGTGATGGCGGCAAATTTTATATTTATTATGGATAAATAGATGCCTTCTTATAGTGATCTTGTATCCGACATTCAAAATACAGCTGAAAATGATTCACAGGAATTTTCAAATCAAATTCCTATAATTATTAATAAGGCTGAGTTTCGTCTAATTAAAGAATTAGATGATGTTGCATTAAATAAAACTGTGTCTGTAGTGACGAGTATTAATAATCCATTAGTTTCTTTAGCTTCAGATACAAGAATTATACGAAACATTAGTATTAAAGTTTCAGGTTCTAAAATTAATTTACTACAAAGAAGTCAAGAATACATTAATGACTATTGGCCTTTTGTATCTACTTCAGTTGGAGAACCTAAATACTATGCAATGAAAAGTAATACGCAAATTTACATTGCTCCTACTCCTGCCTCCGCATATGACACAGAGGTTGTTTACGTAGCGAGACCCGTTACGCTTACATCAGCTACACCAAATAATTATTTCTCAGACTTTTGTTATGATGCTCTTTTCTATGCTTCAATGGTTGAGGCGTCTTTATTTAATAAAAGTTTTAATACTGTACCTACGTGGCAGAACGAACTTAAAAATTCTATTGATGGTCTACGCAACCAAGCAAGAAGAGCAAGGCAGGATAATATGGAACTTAATACAAGTCCAGCTGGAAGTGCTAATACAATTATACAAGGAAGTAGTTAGGAGGATAAGATGCCAATCATTAATAACAAGAAATATTCTTACGATAAAGCGGGCTTTGACCGATATAAGGAAGAGCGCATGAGTTGTGTAGCTCGTCCATCTGGACAGGGTTATGGTGCTGCTAGAAAGGGTCCAGCCGCCAATAACGAATCAATTCGTTTTGATACTGTTGTTATTGACAACAAAGAATATGATTATTCAGTATAAGGAATAATATTATGTCTTCAAAAACTCTTGGAACACTTGCTAAAGGTGTAGTTAAAAAAGCTAAAAAAAGAGGTAGAAAAGGTAAAGGTCGTACGGCTATTTCTCCTGAAATAAAAGCTAAAGCAAAAGCTGCTGGTTTTACTTCTGTTAAGAAGTGGGAAGAGGCTGGAAAGCCGGGACCAAAAAAACAACAGAAGGGTGGAACTGCTAAAAGAAAAGATACCGAAATGCCAACAGGTAAAAGAGGTTCTGAAATTAGAAAATTAGAGCGTCAGCAAAAAGCTGATGATATGGAAGCAAGCGGTGGTCCTAGAAGAAGAAAGGTTGGTCCTGATTATCTTGCTGAAAAATTTATGGTAGCTGAAGGTGTTAATTCTCCTGCTATTTCAAAAGTTCAACCACCTAAAATGTCTGCTGCTCAAAGACGAAGAAGAATTGCTCAAGGTCTTGTAGGCGGTCCAAGAGCAGGACGCAGAGAACAGGTAAGAGATATTGGCGAGTACGCACCCCCAGCCTCTCAAATTGCGGATGAGATGGGTCTTAGTGGTATGATTGATCCGGATGAAATTATGGAACTTGGTGGATTTGAAATTCGTAAATCCGGTGGTCAAATTAAATACAAGAAAAAAGGCGGACCTATTGGCTGTGGTGCAGCCCAGCGGGGTTACGGAAAGGTAAGGAGCTAGTATTATGTCTTCAAAAATTGCTGGATCATTAATTAAAAAAGTAGTTAAAAAAGTTAAAAAACGTAAACCTTACGAGGGTCGTACATCAAAAAAAACTAGAAAGTATACCAAAGGTGGCTCCGCTGTTCAAAAACCTATGAGAGATGCTAAATCAAAAAATCAAAGATATCAAAGATTTGGCGATGGTGAAGATAAAGAAGTTCCAATTCCAAAAAAGAAATTTAGAGAAACCGAAGGTACAAGAAGAGACCCTGAAGGTAAAGGTTCTGTAGATTCAGCAAGGGCTGTTGGTACAGGGGGTGAAAAAATAACTAAAGGGTCAGAAAGTGGTGCAAATTTTTTAACTGATCAATCTGCAGTTGGTGGTGGAAGAGAAAGAGCTAAAATAAAAGTTCAATTAGAAAAATTAGAAAGACAAAATAAACTTACAGCTAAAGAAAAAACTCAACTTGATAATATGAGAAAAGCTGATGAAGAAGCTGCTGATAGGCAAGCGGGAAGAAATATAAAATCTAAACTTGCTAAATCTGCTGCTCAAAAGAAAGTATCTGCAGCTAAAAAAGCTGAAGAAGATTTAACTCATTTTTATCAAACAGGTGAAATGAGAGAAGGTTTTAAACCTACACCACAACAAGAAAGACAAGCTATTAACAATTTAAAAGCTAGGGGAATGACTAAACAAGCTAGAGAAATTGAAGCTCGAAAAGAACTTGGTGCTAAAGAATTTGTTAGGCAGAAAAATAAAGAAGGCAAAAGAAGTGGCGGTCCAAAAGAATTTAAAAGTAGACCAGAAGAGCGCAAGTATGGTGGTAAAGTTACTTATAGACGAGGTGGCGGTATGATAGGTAATAAAGGTGTGATGTATGGCTATAAATCTGGTGGTCAGGTATAATGCCTTTTTCTAAGTACAGCCCTAAACAAAAAAAGTTAGCAAGGGTTGCAGCACCTAGAAATAAAATTACTGCTGCTGATCTTAAAACTATACGAGGAAAGAAGAGTGGTGGAACTGTTACGAAGTCCAGAGTTAATGAGGCAGGTAATTATACAAAACCAGCTATGCGTAAAAGATTATTTGAATCAATTAAGTCGGGCAGTAAGGGCGGTAAACCCGGTCAGTGGTCAGCTAGAAAAGCACAGATGCTGGCGCAACAATATAAGAAAAAGGGTGGGGGATATAAAAGCTAATGGCACTTGCAAAGTCACAGAAAAGCCTAAAGAACTGGACAAAGCAAAAGTGGAGAACGAAATCGGGCAAACCATCTACACAAGGTCCAAAGGCTACGGGGGAAAGATATCTACCAGAGAAAGCAATCAAATCTCTCTCTTCGTCTGAGTATGCTGCTACAACTGCTGCGAAAAGAAAAGGAACTAAACAAGGTAAACAGTTTGTGGCCCAACCTAAGACTGTTGCTAAAAAAACTAAAGTTTATCGAAAGAAGGGCGGCTCTGTGGCTACAAAAAGAAAAAGCACTGGTAAGGGAATGAAGGGTCATACTATTAGTGGGGGACAAAAGCGTCCCACTAAGCAAGGAGCAGGTATGACTGAAAAGGGTGTGGCTAAATACCGCAGAGAAAATCCCGGTAGTAAATTACAGACTGCTGTAACTGAATCTAATCCTACAGGTAAACGAGCCGCACGCAGAAAAAGTTATTGTGCTAGGTCTGCAGGACAAATGAAGCAGTTTCCCAAAGCTGCTAAAAATCCTAACTCTAGATTACGTCAAGCTAGAAAAAGGTGGAAATGTTAATGGCTATTAACAGATCAAAAATATCTCAACAGATATCTAAACCTCCTCAAAAGAAAAAGTCTAAGAAAAGAATTAAAAGGAAATAGTAAATGGCTACAAGTGGTACATTTAATTTTTCATTAGAAATTGATGACGTAATCCAAGAGGCCACAGAGATGATTGGTGGTGAGCAGACGCTTGGGCATGAGCCAGCTTCTGCAAGACGTTCTCTTAATCTAATGCTTAAAGACTGGCAGAACAGAGGTATTCTACTTTGGTCAACAGAAGCCTCTGCAATTACTGTTACTGCTAGTGTGTCTTCTTATGAGTTAAGTGATTCAACCATTGATGCTCTTCAAGTAATTGTAAACAGAGATAATACTGATTTACCTTTAACAAGAATTTCATATGAAGAATATTTGCAGATACCACAGAAGGGTCAAACAGGTAGAGCTACTCAATATTCTATTAAAAGAAACAGAGACAATCCAACTCTGTTTATTTGGCCTATACCAGAAAACTCAACTGATGTTTTAAAAGTTGAAAAGATTAGTGAGTTACAAGATATTAATAAATCAGCTGGACAGAATGCAGATGTTCCAAAAAGGTTCTTGCCTTGTTTATCTGCTGGTCTAGCTTTTTATATGTCTATTAAACGTCCCGGTGTTGATGCTGGTAAGATTACATTTCTTAAACAAAATTATGAGGAATTATTAGAAAGGGCCTTGACAGAAGACTCTGAACGTGCTAGTATCTTTTTTAAGCCTAAGCTTAGAGCAGTTTAATGGCTACCGATAAAAGAGCTATAGCAATATGTGATATATGTGGATTTCAATATCCGCATAGAGTTTTAAAAAAGAATAGTTACGGTTTGATGGTATGCCCTACAGATTATGAAGGGTCTTACGATTTAAAAAATCATCCACAAAATAAGACACCTAATGTAAAGGATGATGAAAGAGTTAGAGATGCAAGACCTGCCTCTATAGCTGAGAGAAATAGTTTATGGGAATCTGCTACGTCTGATTGGGAAGACACAAACCAAGATTGGAATATGATTTAATGGCTACATTAACTGGAAAACAAATTGCTAATTCCTATAAGCAGTTATTGCAGATAGGATCAAATAATACTGGGGTATCTGTTGCATTACAGACTGTTCAAGATGGTAATGGTTCAAATACTGCTTTACAGTTAAGTAATTCTACTGTTAATGTTAATGGGACATTTGCACTAAACGGTGTTAACTTAACTGCTGATGCATCTGCTTTAAATGCCATTACTGATCTTACGGGTATTACCGGCATAGTTGCTATGAATGCTGGTTCTGCTTTAGGCAGAACTTTAACAGCTGGTGCTGGAATAACAATAAGTAATGCAGATGGTACTGCAGGTAATCCTACTATTGCTGTAAGTTTAGAAGATACAACAATTAATGTTGCTAAAGTATCTGCTTCTATTGCTACATTTAATAGTATTGTTAGCGCAGGATTCTTTGTAGGTGATGGTTCAGGTCTTATAAATGTTCCTTCTGCTGAAGGGGGTACTGTTAAGTTTGTTGAAGCAGGTACTGGCATTAAGATTACAGTTAATGGCGCAGTATCAAGTTCCATACCTGTAAGTGGTACAATCTTTGTTTCTGCTGATCAAAACTTTGGTACAGTTTCAGTTAGTACTGCTATCGTCGCAACAGGATCAGCATTGTTTGGAACTTTAAGTGCAACAAACATTGATGCAGATGAGCTTTTAATAGCAGGAGTATCGGCAGCTAATGTAACTGAAGTTGCTGCAGTATCAGCATTAACACAGGCAAACCTTGATTCAATTACCAGTATTAATACTGTAGTTGCAAATGTTTCAGCACTTACTTCAGTTAATGCTGCAGCTATTACAAGCATTAATACTGTAGTTGATAATCTTGATTTTGCAACAAGTGCTGAACTTGCAACAGTATCTGCTGCACTAGCTACAAGCATTTCAAATACTAACTCTGCTGTTACAAGTGTTAACACAGTTATTACAAACTTATCTGCTACACTAGCTACAAGTATTGATAATAGAACTGCTGCTATCACAAGCATTAACTCAGTTATTACTGCTTTATCTGCTACAATGGCAACAAGTATTAATAATAGTAATACTAGCATTGCTGCAAATGCTGCGGCAATAACCAGTGTTAATACAGTTATTACAAACTTATCTGCTACACTAGCTACAAGTATTGGGAACAGCAACTCAGCAATTACAGCACTTTCAGCAACATTAGCAACAAGCATTGCAAACCATTTACCTCTTGCTGGTGGTACACTAACTGGTACAGTAAGCGGTACAGACTTTTATGTAAGTGCAGTTGCTATTGGAGTAGATGCGCTTCTAGGAAAAGAACTTCGCATTGGTACTGCTGCTGTAGCAGACATTGTAAGTCTTACAGATGCAGCAAGTATCGCAGTTGACTTTAATACAGGACAGAACTTTGCAATTACACTGGCAGGTAACAGAACATTAGAAAACCCAACCAATTGTGTTGCAGGTCAGGTAGGAAGCATCTTTATTGTACAGGACGGTACAGGATCAAGAACACTTGCCTTTGGATCAAACTGGGGTTTTCCTGATGGTACTGCTCCTGTTATTTCTACTTCTATCAATGCAGTAGATAGGTTAGACTATATTGTACATACATCTACAGATGTTCACGGTTTAGTAACAAAGGCATATTCATAAATGGTATTTAATAATAATCTTCTTTTAGGTGCAGGTGGACAGAGTACAGGTCCAGCACCATTTGACCCAACTCTGATTGGTAATTCTGTTTGGTTGGATGGGTCTGCTGATTTTCTATCAGCAGAGCTAGGAGCAAAAACCAGAACAAAGGCTGTCATAGGAACTTGGATACAGAAAACCGGATTTACTACCGCAGACGCTACAATATTTAGCAAAAAGGGTACTGCACATTTTGCCATCAGAATGCAAGATCAAAGTGGTAAAGCAGGTAAAATTTCTATCTTTGATTATGACGGCAGCAACTTCCAATACAGCGCAGAATCAACCTCAATGCTGCTAAGAGATATTGGCTGGTATCATATAATGCTATCAATTGATACGACTGCTGATGCAGGAAGCAGATTAAAATATTATATAAACGGCATCGATCAAACTTCAACTCTAACAGTCTCTACTGATTATACTGCAAATGATAATCCAAGTATAACTGGAGGCAGCGGTGAACCAACTCAATGGGGAGTTGGCCCTGGCGGTGCTAGTCAGTTTAATCCCTGCTACTTGGCACAATCTTTTATGCTAGATGATGATAGTATACAGAATGGTGATGTAGCTGTTACTGATATTTTAGATACGTTTACCTTTGGTACTAATGGTTCTCAGTATGTTCCAAAGGCTGATGCAGACATAGCTGCTCTTGCAACTACAGCAGGAGGAGATAGTTTCTGTTTAGACTTTGCAGATAGTGCTGATCTGGGGAATGATATTAGCTCTAACGCTAATGATTTCACACCTAACAGTATGAGCAGTGCTAATCAAACTGTACATACACCTAGTTTAGTTTATCCAGTTTGGAATGCTCTGGAATCTTCAGCAACACTCTCTAATGGGAATCTAAATGCTAGAAGTACAACCAATCAAATTGCAGCACATGCTACAATATCAGTTTCTTCTGGGAAATTTTATTGGGAAATAACTGCAAATACCGCCAACAATCAACTATTTGGAATTACTGGCGAGGCTGTCAGTTATACTAATCGACTATTTGCTCCATTTAATTATATCCCCTCAGTATACTTTTACGGAATTAATGGTAATCTTTATGTAGATGGCATTACCTTCGCTTGGGACAGTCCTATCTCAGCGGGAGACGTTATTGGTATAGCGGTTGACTTTGATGCTGGTAAAATTTGGTTTGCGAAAAACAATACATGGTTACAGAGCGGTGACCCAGCCAATGGAACAAATCCCGCTGAAACATTCATTGTTGGTAAATTTACACCTGGATGGTCCGGTGGTGGTGCTTCTGGTGATCGGACTGGTGCGGCAGATTTTGGTCAGCTTGGTTTTACTTACACACCACCAACTGGCTTTGTATCTTTAAATTCTGAAAACCTAACCGCACCAGACTATCAAGGTATAGATTACTTTGATGCTACTCTGTACCAAGGTAATGGACAAAATCAAAGAGTAGGAGACTTTGTACCGTTTACCGATGCTTACAATGTAGCTAACTCTGCAATGTTTCAGCGTACTGAAGCAAGAGCATTGAGTAGAACTGTTGGCACTCCTTCTTCTTCTGGGGGTAAGAAAGGAACATGGTCAACTTGGTTCAAGACAGCTAATATTGATTTAGTAGGAACTGATTGTATATTCTTTGATACTGGTGCAACTGCAACTAATCGTTTTAATTTACGAATGAATGCTAGTGGTCAGATATCTTTTTTATATGGGGGTACTTTTATTTTACGAACTAACGCTAATTTAAAAGGTGGAGATTTATGGAGAAATCTTGTTCTTAAAGTTGACACAAGTCTCGCAACTGCTGCCGACAGAGCAATAATGTACATTGATGGTGTAGAGGTAACGTCCTTTGCAATAGATAGTAGAGCAAGTTTAACACAAGATGGTGAACTAGGTTATCTAGATCCTGGTGCTACTCAATTTGTAGGTAGTTATGATGGTGTTAGTTCAAATCAGTGGGATGGTTATCTTGCAGAAACAATTTTCTTAGATAATCAATTTCTAAGTGCTGACTCGTTTGGACAACTAGATACTAGTACTAACAAGTGGGTACCTAAAGATGTTTCTGGTTTAACTTTCGGTGATCAAGGTTTTTATCTTAAATACGAAAATAGTCCTACAAACATAG
>Ga0208644_1001620_pt1 | contig 18672 bp, 27 predicted proteins | sample VirMetDEL_Nov_18_FD_184517 | JGI IMG/M metagenome (GOLD analysis project Ga0208644, IMG submission 184517) | Aqueous microbial communities from the Delaware River and Bay under freshwater to marine salinity gradient to study organic matter... | ecosystem: Environmental > Aquatic > Marine >... | reverse complement strand
GTCTTACTTTCTACATACGGACCAGCAAGGGCAGGTGCCGCAATCATAGGAAGTGCCATTGCGGCAAGAGCGATTGCTTTCATAAAAATCTCCTTTTTTGGAATACTTTGTTTGTCTTTTGAAGACTTTGTAATTTTAACAGAGTCTTCGGATTTTGTCGTTAAGGATTGATTAACCCTATAAGAAGACAAAACCTTCGTATATAGAGAGACTTAACTTATTTTTAACTTACGGTAAACCATAAAAAAGGACCTCTTGTTAGGAGGTCCTAATGTTTGTATTAATGTGGACAGTTAGGTTCCACAAACCTTCTATTTCAGAAGGTGTACTTCACACCAGCCTTGATGTTGCTGGTCAGGTCAGAACCAGTCAGGAACCAGTACTCACCATAGACGCTCAGATTCTCAGTAGCGGCAACGGAAGCACCTGCCTTACCAGAAACGTTAACTTTCGAATCACCACTTTCAGGAGTGGACAGAGCAGGACCGACCTGAACATAACCGTTAACGGTATCGCTCAGAGCACCTTCATAACCGATATGTGCTTCGGTCAGAGTACCGATGTAGTCAGAACCGACGAGACCAGCATTAGCCTCAACGTTAACATAAGGGCCAGCGAACGCAGCGGTGGCAAGGAAAGGAGCAGCTGCAACAGCTGCGATTGCGGATTTAAACATAATAGTACCTCTAAGTTTCTCGCAGAATAATACCTGCGGATGTAAGGAGTTTCGACAAACTCCGTTTCAGTGACTCAACGAGTATTTGAGGTCTCATCACTTGAACATATTTAGTTTAACATTCGCTTAACCTTTTTGTCAAGTGTTTTGTTGAGCATTTGAGTTTTCGGTTATCCGACCCAAATAAGGATCATAGTTCATATAATCCCTAATATCAATGTTTGCACCTTGTTGCTGCCAATAGTTTAGCAAAGCATCATGTGGTCCTTTATGGAAGATGCTAAGATGTTCTGGATGAATGGTAGAACCCATCTGCAAGTTATAAAGGAATAGTGGAATAGTATAAGTTTTGCCTGTTTCTAAAATAGTATCTTCAGAAACTGCTCTTGGTTTTACACCATTATCAAGTTTAAACTTATCTCCACGAACATGATGCTTTATAATCTTAGAAGCATGATGTCTGCTTATTACATAAATTGCTGCTGAAAAATCATTGATAAACTTTAAATGAAGCTTGACGTGAATGTCCCCTGTACAAATCGTGGTCAATTGAAGACAGTCCCAATCATATGGAGCAAGAGAGAAAAACTCAGTCCAGGTAAAGTTCCAATATCTTACGATATCAAAATTAACATCATCTTCCAAAATCAGACAATAATCATCATCAGTCTCTTCATAGAAAGTTTTGATTGCTTTAAGATGTGACAGACAACAACCCAACTCATTTTGGGATACATTGTCTGGTATTCTTCCCTTTAAATGAGAAGAGACATCATCCTCTCTACCATCAAACCCAGAGATTCTTGTATGATTTTCTATTTCCCAGTATTTAAATTGCTGCTCCATATACTCACGTCGATGAGTATCTGTATCAAGATTTAACCAATAGATACGGGGAATACCTTTTAGTTTGTAAGCAGATTTATTCTTATCAAGTAGTAATTCTTGTCCATCCATCGGGAATCAAATCTTTAGTATCGTGATCTTTTGTATATCCAGTTCCGAACCACTGGAAAGGAGCAATAACTTTCTTATCATTATTAGCAGAGAGCCATGCCCCCCACCAAGAGAAAGTTGAGTTTGCAATAATAAAATCATTGCAAAGAGACATTAGACACAAATCAACTCTGTTATCAGTATTCTCTGAGATCATAAAGCGGTCATCACTAAACAACTCTTGTTCTTGACACCATGCAGGATCATCAGAGAACACAATCACATTGCGATCATTATCAAAGTGATTAAGTGCTGCTTGATAATATTCAAGAGTGCATGGTGGATGATTAGCACTATTACTTACATAGTCTGTGCGTCGAACATGAAGTGCAAGTGGGTTATCAACGGATGAAATCATTTCTTTACATGGATTGAGAATCTCATCCTTAAAAGTAAAGTCTTCACGAATCTCATCCTCAATATGTTTAAAATATTTTTCTGTTTGAAAATATCCCTGAAGACTTACATGATCGGGACACATCCTAAACAGACTCTCATCAAAATGAAAGAATCTTTCTTGAACAACTGGCGAGTGTCCATTATTCAATAGACCAACATTAACTTTAAGATTAAATGAATCAAATAATTCGGTCCTAAGCATATTACCAATTCCATCATTCACTGCTTGAGTGTGATTTGGAATTATAATGTCTGCTCCAATATTTCTTGCAATTCCTTTTAAAGACGCATACTGGAACATTTGATTTGCCAAACGTCCCATTCTACCTAAGGCATTAAATCCTATCATTTCAGTTGTTCTCTACGTTTTTTAAGATAGTCCTGATTTTCATAATACTGCACAAGTTGATTTCTGTCAAACGTTTTAATAGTATTCCAGAGATTCCAGTTGTTATTAAAGTTTGGATTACTAAACCAAGAGTTATGAGTTCTACTATGTTCTAAGTGATAAACATAGTCATCAATTCTTGCAATGCGATTTCCAAGCAAACTCATGCGATAGTAAAACTCATCATCTTCACATCCCCAAGAGACAAAGTTTTCATTCATCATATAAGAGTCAATATATTTTTGACGATTCACAAACTGTGTCCATCCAATAGTCGAATTTGATAATGTTTTATTCTTATCAAGAACAGAAGTATCCAACGTATTTGCAAATTCATTATAGACGTTCATGTTATACTCAGAACGCCATTGATAAACGCCACATCCATATGGATACACTACATCTGCATGTCCATCATTAATCGCACCATATGCCTGGTGGTATGACGAAATCGGAAGAATACAATCAGCATCGTAGTTTGCAACTACTTTTGTATCTGCTGCAACGATTAAATCATTTAGAACTTTACTCTTACAAAATAAAGGATCATTATTTTGTTCATAAAGATATGTCAGATTATCTGTATTTGCATACTTTCTAATCTCTGGGATTGCACGAAACTTGAATGTTTCTCTCCCAGAGACTTCTTTTACTATTACCTTTGCTGGAATATGTCTCAACAAATAAGAGACCGATGAGATTATATTTCTCAATCGGTCTTCAGTTTCAATCCTGGTTGGAATCAGGAAAGTAAGATCCATCATTTTTGAATTCTCTCTTCTGGAATTTTTTCAATAATCCAAGACTCGGGAATTAAATCTTTTAGATTGTTAAAAGCAAGTCTTTCACCAAACCAAGGAGTTTGTGTAATGATTTTTTTGTTTGGATTTTTTTGCAGCCATGCACCCCACCAAGATAAAGAACTATTGGCAATGATTGCATCACTGCACATACTCATTAAACACAGATCATAATATGGAACCAGTGATGTTTCCATCTCCCCTGCGCCATTTAAAGTCTGATGTGGATAATAGACTCTTGTTTCTGACAAATAAAAACGATCACTTTTGAAAAGATTTTGTTGCTTTACCCAATCAAGATCATCAGAGCAAATTAAAATCGGACTATCATTATCAAAATACTTGTCTAAAAGATACTCATAATGATCAACCGTTGGCATTGGATACCATTCTGGACGACCAATATTATCACCTCTACGAATATGAAGAAGAATAATGTCTCCATTGAATTGATCCATAAACTCTTTGCAAGGTTCATAAATCTCATCATTAAACTCAAAGTCTTCTCTAATAGAAGACTCTATATGTTTAAAATATTTTTCAGACTGACGATACCCATCAATGTTTGCATTGTCTGGGCAGTTATTGAAAAGTTTTTCGTCAAAATCAAATCCAGGTTCATTATAAGTTGAACCAGAAACAAGACCGGTATGTTTTAGATTCTTTAGTTTGAATGCATCAAACAAACCATAGTTTGCATAGTTTGGTGTATCATGGGGAGGAATACACCAATCCAAATTGTTATTTTCTGCTATACCCCTTAGGGCAGCATATTGGAACATTTGGTTGCCTAAGCGACCATTTGTTCCAAGTCTATTATATCCAATCACAATTTACTTCCTCAGGCAGAAAAGGATGGAATAGGTTCCCAGTTATACAATCTTTCCTGTTCTTCAACCTTTTCAGAAATCCATGCATAAGTCTTGGCAATACCCTCCTCAAGAGTCATTGTGTAATCCCAATCCAGTTTTTCTCTAACGAGATCGTTGTTTGAGTTGCGTCCACGAACACCAAGAGGTCCATCAATGTGCTTCTTAACGATTGTCTTTCCAGCAACTTTCGCAGCAATATCTGCAAGTTGATTAATGGTTACCATTTCTTCAGAACCAATATTTACAGGTCCCAGGAAATCAGATTCCATTAAACGACGAGTTGCTTCAATACATTCATCAACATAAAGGAAAGAACGAGTTTGCTCACCATCTCCCCAAATTTCAACAACACCACCATCAACAGCCTCTGCTACTTTACGACACATTGCTGCAGGAGACTTTTCTCTACCTCCAGTCCAAGTTCCTTCTGGACCAAAGATATTGTGGAATCTACCAATACGAACTGGAATCCCATGGTTTCGATTGTATGCAAGGAAGAGTCTTTCCGAGAACAGTTTTTCCCAACCATACTCAGAGTCAGGACCAGCAGGATATGCATCAGTCTCTTTCAGACCAGGATTGTTTACATCCATCTGAGCATACTCAGGATACATGCAAGCAGAAGAAGAATAGAAGATCTTAGTTTTGTTTACATTTTTGCGATCATTAATCTTTTTCTGTGCAAGCAAAAGATTAAGATTGATAGCAGCAGAGTTGGTCATGATCTCTGAATCATTTTCTCCACTGAAAACAAATCCAGCGCCGCCCATGTCAGCAGCATACTGATAGATCTCATCAAAAGTATCTACGTGCTGATCGGGAACATATTGATAAAAGTTTCCAAGATATCCTTTGAATTCGATACACCTTTCAACAAGGTTGTAATCAGTTAAGTCACCCTGAATAAATTCATTTGCTTCAGTTTGAGAGTACTCAGGTCGCTTGAGATCAACACCTCTAACCCAATATCCCTCAGAACGAAGTCTTTTAACCATATGACTACCAATAAATCCACCAGCACCAAATACAAGTGCTGTCTTTTTGTATTGACTCATGTTAAACCTCAGTGAAAATTAATTAATTCTGTGATATTTATTTTGATATTATATACCCATTAAGTGAATAAGTCTATCAATCTTCTTAGCATTTACAAACTGACTGTTACCAACGTACAGTCCATTACTATGGAGAATGGAGACATTAGGATTCTCTTTTTCTGTGCAAAGTTTATAGTTTTTAAATGCTGGATGCATTAGAATATTACCACTAATGATAGGGCGATATTCAATACCTTCTTTCTTAAAAGAAGTTTTTAAATAATCTGTAAGATTCTTATCCTTGGATATTATTGGAAAAGAAAAACTACTGTTACCAGATTGATTTTCTGGAATGATATAGTTTTTAGGACCTAATCCACATATAACATTTTGCATCCAATACTGGAAGTTCTGTCTACGAATCTCAATATTTCTATCAAGTCGTTTGATTTGAGACAGTCCAAGAACAGCACAAACCTCATGATTGCGGAAGTTGTATCCATCAGTCATGAATAGAAAAGCAGGATCAATATCAGGATTCTCTTCACTATACTTCTTAAACATGTGAGGAGATCCTTCTCGTGCCATACCATGACTACGCTTCATTCGCATTAACTCATAGAGTTCAGAGTTATTTGTACAAACAACACCACCCTCAATAGTTGTCATATGATGACCAAAGTAGAAACTAAATGTAGATCCAATCGAATCACTACCACGCTTCTTACCATCTGGTCCTTCAACACCATGGGATTCACAAACATCTTCAAGAATCAAAGCGTCTGGAAAAATCTCACGAACCTTTTCTACATTAGATGACAGTCCAATCAAATGTGTGATAAAAACAACTTTGATATCTGGATGTTGAGTTGCAATATATTTTAACTCATCAACATCAAAAGAGTAGTTATCAAGATTGATATCACAAAAGATTGGTTGCAATCCATTTTGAAAGACTGGGGCAATATTAGTCATCCAGGTTGTTGCTGGAACTAGAACTTTGTCACCATCTTTCAAACCATAGTGCTCCTTAACGGCAGCAATCAACAAAGAGTTAGCAGTGCTGCCGCTAGAAACATACAATGAATGTTTGACACCCAACCACTCAGACCATTGAGACTCAAACTCACGAACCTTTGATCCGTTAGTAAGTCTACTACTAGTCAATAAAAAGGTTGCCATTTTTAAACGATCTCCAAAAGAAATCGTATCTTCCATCAGTGGCCAATAAGTCATCTTTCCTCTAGTTTAAAATATTCATATGTCAGTTGCAGTCCCTGGTCGATGGAGATTTTAGGTTCCCAACCAAGATCAGTAAGTTTTTTCGTATCAAGAAGTCTTTGCTTTACACCTTCGGGTTTTGATTCATCCCATTTTATTTCACCACTATATTCTACCACATCCACAATATGACCGACAAGCTCTTTAATTGATACGTCTCTACCTGCACCAACATTAATAACTTCATTATCATTATAATGTTTCATTAAAAATATCAGTGCTTCTGCAAGGTCTTCAACGTAAATAAATTCACGTCTTGCATTTCCTGTTCCCCAACATTCTACAAATGATTTTTTAGTTTTCTTTGCTTCATGAATGCGTCGAATCAAACCAGCAATAACATGACTTGTTTCTGGATTAAAGTTATCTTTGGGACCATAAACATTACATGGATTTACTGAGATGTACTTTGTTTCGTACTGTTTGTTATATGCTTGACAAAGTTTGATACCAGCAATCTTAGCAAGAGAATATGCTTCATTTGTTGGTTCAGGATATCCAGAAAGAAGATACTCTTCTTTGATTGGTTGTTTACATTCCTTTGGATAGATGCACGCAGAACCAAGAAACATCAGTTTCTTTACGCCTGTTTTATAAGCAGATGAAATGACACTACTTTGAATCTTTAGATTATCTTCAAGAAACTGAACAGGATGATCAATATTATCTTTGATTCCACCACATTTTGCAGCAGCTAGGAAAACATAATCTATTTTATTGATCTTGAAGAAGTTTAGTGTTGCATTCTCATCACGAAGATCAAGATCTTTACTAGTAGCCAGAACAAGATTTTTATAACCTTGTTCTCTCAAGGAGCGAACGATTGCAGATCCAACTAAACCCTTATGACCAGCAACGAATATCTTACTATCAAGGTTCATTTTTGCACATATCCTCAACTAGTTGTTCAAAGGAGATTTCTGGTTTCCACCCAAAGTCATTTTTTGCTTTAGTAGCATCGCCAAGAAGAGTATCTACTTCAGATGGTCTATAATATTTTGGATTAACTTCAATAACCCGCTTTCCACTATTCAAATCAAATCCAATTTCTTCATCACCAGAACCTTGCCAGACAATATCCATATTAAAATATGGAGCGGCTGCTTCTACAAATTGACGTACTGAATATTGTTCTTGTGTTGCAATCACATAATCGTCTGGAACATCTTGCTGTAGCATTAACCACATAGCGCGAACGTAATCTTTTGCATGACCCCAGTCGCGCTTTGCATCTAGATTGCCAAGAATAAGAACGTTTTGCTTACCCTCACTGATAGACTTTAATCCTCTAACAATTTTTCGAGTAACAAATGTTTCCCCCCTACGCGGAGATTCGTGATTGAAAAGGATTCCACTACAAGCATACATTCCATATGCTTCTCTATAGTTTTTGGTTGCCCAATAAGCATAAACCTTAGCACATCCATAAGGAGATCTTGGGTGAAAAGGTGTAGTTTCTTTCTGAGGGATTTCTCTAACTTTTCCAAACATCTCAGAAGTAGATGCTTGATAGATTCTGGTCTTATCTTCAAGTCCCAAAAGACGAACAGCCTCAAGAACTCTAAGAGTTCCAAGACCGTCCACCATTCCAGTATATTCTGGCATCTCAAAAGATACCTTTACATGACTTTGTGCTCCCAGATTATAAATTTCATCTGGTTGAACTATCTGAATAACTCTAACCATATTTGTAGAGTCAGTCAGATCACCATAATGAAGTTTTATCTTGCTAAAGATATGATCAATTCTGCTGGTATTAATTGATGAAGATCTACGAATAATACCATGAACTTCATATCCTTTTTCTAGAAGAAACTCTGCAAGGTATGATCCATCTTGTCCCGTGATTCCAGTGATTAATGCTACTTTCATTTTTTTCAAGAATGTTGATCTAAGAACTGAAACAACTCATCATAGTTTTTCTTATCTTTATGGAACCTAAAGACCTTTTTATCTCTCTTTCCTAAGATAATATCACAAAACTGAGTTCTGTTTTGAATGCGATCATCACCAACAATAACTTGATTTGTATTACAGTAGTACGCAGCAAGATCCCCAGGACTAGTTCCAGTGTTTATAAAGTTGTTTGAATCTTCAATGATTGTCAAAAGATATCTTACATCCAAGAATCCTGTCATGTCAACATAAGAAATATATTCACTATCAACTACAGGAAACTTAACCAAATCATTGATGATTACCAAGTGCATTTTATTTTTTATATGGTAGTCAATCACCTTTGCATACAAATCAAACTCAACACTTCCGAATGCAAGATTTCCAGATGTTCCATCTTTTCCCACCAAGAAATCATTAATATTTGCTGATCCATAATTTCTGGTTTTCCAACTGTTCTTAACAAAAAAGGTATTATACTGATCAATACCTAAACCTTCAGTTCTTTTAAAGTTAGGATCCCAAAGATCTAGATCATATGCTTGAACACCACACTCATAGTATTTGCAGGAAGGAAAATACCAAGTTCCATCCTCTCCTTCAGCATACTTATGTCCTGGACCAGGTGGCCATCCAAGTTTCCAATGCAGATCTTTTCCGATTGGATACAGAATATTTTTAAAGGTATATCCTGTAAAAGCATTTTCATATTCATCTTCATCAAAGTTACGAAGAGTATACCAGAATGCAATACCTCTATCCGAAATAGTTTTAAAGTTATTCAGAAGAAGTTCTGTTTCTTGGCTGTCTTTGTATGCTTTTGATGTATCAATAAATCCATCTAAGGTAACAAGTATATCAACATACTTTTCATAAAATACTTCATGACCAGGAAAACAAAATCCAATTTTCGGTCCCTTTGCCTGATTGAAAAAATCTATAAAAAGTTCGTTGAAGAAAGTGGGGTGGAACCCATACTCTGTCCACACATAGTTTACCAAAGAGTATTCTTCTGTATCAATTGAATCCAGGATACTTCCGATCTCATTGACAGATCTAATTTTTAAATATTTTGTGTTGGTCATATATCAATCTATAGAAGAAATAAACAAGTTCTCACCATTATCAAACCAAAAAGGTCTGTATCCGATTTCATTAATTAAAGCATTTAACTTTTCAGAAGTATGACCGCATTGACTCATATTTCCTGGATTGTATTCCATTAAAATCTTTGGTTTATACTTACGAATGGTTTCAATACCTCCCATGATTATATCATACTCTGACCCCTCTGTATCGATCTTAATAAGATCTATTTTTGTATCGATAAACAGATTGTCAATGGTATTCATCTTGACTGGATGCTCTTGAACTTCTGCTTTAGAAAATCTCTTTACATCCTTACCAATAGTATTAAGTCCCCTATGGGTAGGACAAATATTTAAAACACATTCACCAACACTATCACTCAATGCTTCCTCATAAATGGTAGCATTATCAATCTCATTGAGATCTAAGTTCTCCTTAAGAAGAGAAACATTGAATGGATCAGGTTCAAACAAATGCCATTTTGTGTTTGGATAGTATTTGGCAATCAGAGAAAAAGTTCCAGTGTTTGCACCCACATCCAAAATAACAGACTCGTCTTGTATTTGATCTACAAATTTTTGGATGACATCAAGTTCCCATACAAAGTGAGTATCCCATTTAGCATCTTTAGATGGATGAACCCATGATGAGTTTAAGTAAAGACAGTTTTCTGATACGGAAATCTCAGTTCCGTTTATATAAGGAAAGTTTACAGATTTCATAATCAAAGATTTACAATAAAAACAGGTTCAGTAATGTATTTTTTTTCATCAACAAACTTTACCCTATCTCCATACTTCTCCAATAAGTCATCACAGATTAGAGGAGTGACTCTACTATCATTACAAATATAAACAGAACAACCTCTATCTAAAAGATCTGTGCAAAGTCTATATTGCTGACTCTCGGTAAGGATATCAGTTCCTTTTTTATATGTAATATATTCGAAGTAAAAAGGTTTTTTATCCTTATTAATTTTTTCATAATAATCACATACAAATGTTGCATGTTGATTATTAATTTCATCGGTTACTGTTCCCAGGTTATAATCCAATCCAACTTTTTTAGCAAAGGCGGCAAAAGATCTATTGTCTCTTGGAAGACAAGGACCACCATATCCAAATCCATACCCAAGATATTTTCTACCGATTCTACTATCAGTTCCAACAGCACTCAATACTGCCGAAACTTCATCTCCACACCCAGAGTGATGAAGAACATCTCCTAACATATTTGCATAACTGATCTTGGTAGTCAAGAAGCAGTTGATAGCAATCTTGGTAATTTCTGCAGCAGTCGTTGACATTGTACAAACAATGGCTCTGGTTGTTTGAATCTTTTCATACAACTTCTTTATTTCAGAGATAATCTTATCATTGTCCTTAAAAGGATTTGCCCCAAGAAGAACCATGTCAGCAGTTCTCAAATCATTGATAATAGATCCTTGTGCAATGAACTCTGGATTGTAAAAAACTTTAATGTTATTGGGAAGTTTTTTGGAAAACTCATCACAGTCTCCAGGATTTGTAGTACATCCAATCACAAATGATTTTGATTCCTTAACTTCTTCAAAGCAATCAACAACATCCCAAACGGAAGAAACATCATATGATCCATCAGGAAGAGAAGGAGTTGCAACCAAAGTATAAATCAGATCACATTCATCAATAACCTCTTTATTATTCGTGGTTGCTCTGAAGTTTTTTGCAACACGAAGAAGATTCTCCACTTCGGGTTCGTTTGTAACGATCTTTCTTTCATTTAATCCTTGAACATAATCCTCTCTAATATCAGAAACTAAAACATCATATCCTGCTGCTTCACAGAGAAGAGCAAAACAGATGCCAAGTCTACCGGCGCCGATTACACCAATCTTCATATTCATCAAAAAAGTCTCCCTTAATTATAATACACTTTATGATATTTGACTATAATCATAATTTGCTTTTAAAAAGTTATGCACAAATGGACCATTTATAAAGTTATCTCTAACAATCTTTTGATTGCTGTTAAGCAGAGAAGATAACCAAGAAAAAGAACTATTAGACATTACAAGAAGATCTGCATTCACCATATGGTATATGTCACTTATTGGATGGTCATCAATATGAAGTTTAATATCAAAGTCTTCTTCTTTTAGTTCAAAAAATTCTTCAAAATTTGTAGTGAATCCTTGAGAATGTATATGCAGAGTTGCTTTATTCCCTTTTGTATTTTTCTTTAGAAAGTTGACAAGATTTTTATATCTGTAAAAGTCTTTCTCAAAAATATATTTTTCCCTGTACGTAGAAACAATTTCTGCAGGAATATCGTTTGGATTTGCTGTTCTAATGTGCAATGAGATATTTATATTATCATCAAAATACTTGTTTCCAGAAAAGGACAGATTATTTCTGATCTTATCTATTCTTTCCTTTGTAAAAATTTCATTCACATATTGAGCACACAGAGATGCTAAAGATCTATGACAATCATGTAAGTTGATCAATATATTTCTATCACTACTTTTATTATCATTAATCAATGTCATTAAGTTATCATTGATTTCAGATACCATATGAACTTCATCCCAACAACCGTTTATATTTGGAAAGTTAAAGAATGAATCTATCATTCTAAAATATTCCTCTTTAGAATATTCTGTATACGAATGATGTGCAAAGTTATCAGACCCAGGATATGTAAATCCAACTCCAATAAAATCTGCAAAGAAACTCAGAAGCAGATGATATTGGAGCATGGATCCTATTCCTTCAGTCCCAAATCCATCAATTAGTGGGATTTTTTTCTTCCAACTATCGTCAGAAACTTTGTTACTTAGGGTTAGACAGACACTCATAGTTTAAAGGTAGGGATTGGTTGCATCTTATGACTATTCATGGAGGAGAACTTCAGAAGTGATTCTAGACCAGGACCAGATCCGGTTTCCATTGCTTCTTCTAGTTCTTCATAAGAAGCACCCAACTGATCCTCATCGGTGCGACCATCATCCCAAAGTCCATCAGTTGGTTTTGCTTCAATGATACCAGAGTTGATACCAAAGTGTTTTCCAAGTTCCCACACTTCAGTTTTATAAAGATCTGCAATGGGAGCAATATCAACTCCACCATCACCATACTTAGTGTAAAAGCCTACACCATAATCTTCAACTTTATTACCAGTACCAACCACAATACCACCAACTGAAGTGGCGACTTGATACAATGTTACCATACGAATCCTGGACCTACTATTAGCAAGAGCATGAGTATTCTCACCGTATCCATTCATCGTCTGCCTGAAGATGTCAAAGACACCGGTCAGATCATACTTAAGCGTAGTCACATTATCAAAGTTATCATCAAGCCATTGGAGATGAACATCTGAAAGAGTTTCTTGTTCTTCTTTTTGATGGATTGGCATTCCAAGAGCATATACTGGCATTCCAGTTTTTGCTGCAAGAGTTGAAGAAACGGCAGAGTCAATTCCACCAGAAACTCCAATCACAAATGACTTAATGTTATTGGTTAATGCATAATCCTTCAGCCAATCAACAATACGACTCTCAAGGTCAGAATAATTTTCAATACGATTCATTGGTCTTTCTTAAGATTTAATCAAATAATAGCACAAAAAAATATGTTACGCAACTCTTCCGTAACTGTCTTCCAATCTAACGATGTCGTTTTCATCACAAACTCCACGTTGAACCTCAATGAAAGTTAATCCATTTGATCCAGCAGTCGCTCTATGAATATTTTTTGGTGGAATATGAAATCTATCTCCAACGATACAGTTTCTTACTTCATATCCATCATTAATCACACCGCTTCCTTGGACAACAATCCAGTCTTCCCAACGCTGATTATGATATTGGAGAGAAAAAGATTGATTTGGATTCACGTATATTCTCTTTACTTTATATGATTCATCATCATATAAAGTTTCAAACATACCCCAAGGTCTCTCTTCTTTGTACATATCTATTTGTTTGGTACGTAAATCGGGTTTGTATTTAAGAATGGAATGTATTTAATATCATCATTATGAATACCTTGATACATCAAATACTTTTCCGCTTTAATATCAAGAACATCAATCAAATATGGAACAGAAGTGTGAACTGTATGTATTTCTTTTGCGTTTTCAAGGACCTTACAATAGTCAAACAAACAATAGTTAATATCGTTTTCTACGATTGGAAGATCAAATTCAGGAAACTGAAGAACATTGTTTTTCTTGTTATCTGTATTTGCATAGCGATTGACATACACATATTCAGAATCATCTTTTAAACCAAGTACATCATAATAAAGATTATTTTCTTTTTCTATATTTCTTGTAAACTTAAATCCTTCAGACCATTTGTTCCAATCAAGAAATAGTTGGAGATATTTTGCGTGCATACACATACACGTTTCTGATTCAGAAATACCAAAGTCATTATGCCAGAAATGAATCATATCCATTCCAAGGTAAACAAACTGGGGTGATTGGATGATTCCCATCTGACCATAATATTCTTTTCCAGGGAAGTTATCATTCTGAGAACAAAAATCAATATCGGTAATATAATCTTTGATCCAGAGCAGTCTTTCTTGTAAAGGCCAAATAACTTTGTATCCCATTGAAAGATATTTTCTGGCAATGTATTGTAGAAAAAATACATCACCAATCCCTGCTGGTTGATTGATTAGACAGACTTTCATTCTACACCTTTATAAAGTTTTACAGAGTCTTCTCTTAAGGACCTTCCTGTTGCTATTGCATTATCAACAAGTAAGTTAACTGCTTGCACCAGACGAGGACGTTTTACTTTAAAACAAATATCAATCTTTCTTTTTAGTTCTGCAACTTCTTCATCAGTCTTTGCTTCCTGAATAGCATCTTCTAACATCCACATACGAGTATGAAGAATAGAAAGTTTTTCTACGACTTCTCCAAGATTGTCAGTCTCAATGTATTCAACATCTGGGAGTTCTCTACGAGAAAGAACTTCATCGATAGTTTCTTCAATACACTTATCAATCAAATTTCCAAATTTATTCATAAGATTACCCAAAATAATTTTTACTTTAAATACTGTTCCCAAATGAAATCTTCTAAGATTTCCAACTTCTTGGCACGTTCAAGATTATCTTGAATCGCATCCATCTTACTATAGTAAATCTCCTCAGAAACATCAAACTCATCACTCAATACAATGATGCCATCCATGTTGAAATGATTTCCAATATCAGGAGCTCCAAGATAAACTGGAATCGTTCCAGTAGCAAAACAATCTAAGAGTTTCTCTGTAAAATACGTCTCATACTGACCGTTCTCAATAGCAACCGAGAACATGTAATCGCAGAGTCCATCTTCTTTTAACTCAATCTCATTGAAACCACGACCATAAAGGTCAACTTGATCTCCAATCCTATCAATCCACTCAAGTCTCTTTAAATGACCTTCACACATTCTCTTGTTTGAAGAGATCATGGAAATCATCTTAGACTTCTCATAGATCTTTGGTTCTTTAATCCAAAATCCTTGAGCAGGAACCCACTTAAACTTTTCACCAAGAGCAAGAAGTCTTTGATCATGAGTAAAGATTACATCATATGTACTCTCAACCAACTCACGATTTGCAATAATGCTTTCTACTAATCCAGGTTTAATGAACTTGGATTCTAAAAGCCAAAGATACTTTGGTCCAGGTCTACCATCAGTAACACCTTCGTTGATAGTGTTGTCAATATAAAAGGTTCCATCTCCACCAGTTTGAACCCACTCAATATATTGGGATTCTTTACCATGGACAGAATATCCTTTATTCCCTCCAGTAAGATGTGTGAAGGTATTGCCAACTAAATTAAATTTCTTTTTCATAATCAATATCCATCCGCAAAATAAAAAAGATCATATACAATATTTGGGTTCATCAGTAAAGCAGCTAGAAACATATTACTACTACTACCAACAATATACTCAGTTTTACTAGATAAAATTACATCTAAAAATGCATTTTGATATTCAAGTTTATATTCCTCATCAGTCATAGCTTCTTGTCCACCCTGCTGAGAATTCCTACCTCCTTTCCAATCAATATCTTGAGAAAGTCTTGGTCTATCCGCAACAATACATCTGTCTCCGAAAACTTTTTTAAACTCATCAACAAAAGGTTGAATCATTGTAGTCAAAAGAACTGCATCGTAATCTTCAATTTTATTTTTGACGCATTCAATAGCAGGTTCAACTACGTTAGAAACTCCTTGATAATGTCCTGTTTGTCTTAGCATAACAGACATTACCCTTTTCCCTTCGATTAATTTTTCTTCATTTTTTATTTTTTCAGCAAAATCATCTAATGGTTTAAATTTTTTCCATTGATTATTCAACGATAATCTAGTTCTAGTAAGATTTTCCAGATCAACATACTGTTCTTTCTTGCTACCTCTACCATCATACTTAAGAGTATCCTCTGGATAGTATTTTAATTGTGACTTTATATCTGCAGGATACGCTTCAAAGTAAGTAAAGTCTTTTGGATATTCTCTACCCAAATATTCATTTGGTTTAAAGAAATCTAAAAGAACGTTTTTCTCCAAAACTTCATGAAAATTATTAACTTGAGAGGATTCTATCCATCTATAATTTGAGTAACTACTACCAGGATAATGAGTTTTATTTCTTGTATGTAAGAAGAGGTTTATATCTCCATCGGATTTTTCAACTGTTTCCATCCAAGCAAGTTGCAAAAGAAATCCACTAAAAACTCCTGCACAATTTCCCGCAATTACATTCATTTAAAATAACTAAACGCCATTTATATATGATACAAAAAAAGGAGGTTGTTGTCAACCTCCAAAGTTACATATCAGGCTCGCCACTTGCCCTTTGTCTGGAGGCAAGAAACCAGGCGGGGTAACCCCATCCGCACCACCGATTCTTGAGAGAAATCGGAAACTCATAAAGGGGTCATATTGACTCCACCAGTTCTTTTAAAGTCTCTCCGTGACTAAAGGGGTTTGCTCCCGACCAGTGCTGTTATAGTCCGTCCGTGACTATTGTGAAATAAGATCGGAAAAACTTCCAGGTCTTACTTTTGGTGCTTCTTCAACTGCAGGTGCTTCAACCTTTGGTGCCTCTACTTTAGTTTCTTCTACAACTTCCGATTTGATTGAAGTTGTAGAAGTAGTTGATGAGTAAGATCTTTTAGCCATTTTTTTCAAGATTAACTTTACTTTTATTTAGACTAATCCCTAATATAGCAAGGAACTGTATCAGGGTCCAACCATTTGGTATATTCAAAATCTTCCATGGCAGTCATCAACTGCATTTCATTATCACAAAGATACATATCTCGATAGTGACCAGTGTAGGAATCTACTTTTTGAATACGATAGTCGGGTTTACCATTAATCTCTAAAGTTCCAACTTGAACATAGCGATAAGGAAACCTCTCCATGAGAACAGTTGGTTTTCGAACTACTTTCATCATGCAACCTCAACAGATTCAAGATCGGCAAGAACGTATTCCATAAGCATTTCATAATCATCCAGAGGATCACCAGAGAACACTACACCTTCGTTTTCGTAGTAGCGGCGAACCTTTTTGTAGAGTTTCGGATTCTTTACATCAAGGTAGAAATCACCATTTGCTGCACCACGAAGGGTTTGAACGTCTTTCTTGAATTTTGCTGTAAGAGTCATTTGTTTGATTGTTGACCTTAGTAGTATAAGGGTTTGACTTGCGAAAGTCAATACGGACAGTTCGGTTTCTGTCCTATGCTCCTTGCGTGGATCGAACACGCCTCAGGCGAATTATGAGTTCGCTGCATTCACCAGATTGCTAAAGGAGCGGATGGAGGATTTACACAGCCTCAGGATTTCTCCTTCGCAGGCACGAAACCTCCAATAGGAATGTCGGGAATTGAACCCGATTCACACCGTTATAAGCAGTGGGCCTTAACCATTAGGCGACATTCCCGCAGATGAACTACGATGCTTCGTTATTGTTTTCCGTGTATATTCGGAAAAGTTCATCATCTGCAGGAACCATAACTGCTTTATTCTTTCCATCTTCTATTCCAAGAGTTTCTCCATTCTCTACTCTTGAAATCATAGCGTCCCAATTTTCTTGCCAGTATTCCATGGTGTAAAAAGGAATGTCTTTCATAGTTTAGGATATTTAGACAATCGGGCATATAAGATTTGAACTTATGACCTTTCCGCCCCAAACGGAACGCGCTACCAAACTGCGCTAATGCCCGGTATAATGTTCTATTCTATGACAATTGGAGCATAGAACTTCACATTTGTTTAGTTCTTCCATTACATTATTCCAACTTCTATTTCTTGCAATTACACAAGGTTCAAAGTTGTCTTTATCATCATTGGGGTGATGAAATTCAAGTGCTCTGTGATCATTAAAACCACATCGGTTGCATTTAAGAGTCTTTTTATACTCTCTGAATTTGACCATTCTTTTGTTACTTTCAGCAGTTTTTTGCTTTGAGTAACATTGGATGCACTTGTGTCTGTAATATTGAACTCCCTTTATAATACCAGCAGACGGAAATTCTGTCAAGGTCTTTTCGGATTTACAATCTTTACAAGTCCTTTTTTCCATTTGGGTATAGTAAAAGTGTTCCCAAATATTTATATTACCTGAATATTATAACCCTATTTGCGGTGCTTGTCAAACGGTGCCCAGTGCTGCCAGTCATATTTGTGGACTGCCCAGATACCCATAATAGGCACAAAGACCATTACATAACAAATGAATCCAAGAAATAAATCGTTGTTGAGTGCTGCTGCTGCGAAATGTCCCATATTAATCCCATTCCTCGTAATATCTTCTGAAGTAAGAATCTACTTTTTTTAAATCATCTAAGTGGATGTTACATGTATAGTTATTATCATCACACCATTGTAGAGCCATCCAATGAAAGTTTTCCTCTCTCATCACTCTTTCCACACCATAACTTCTAGCAAAAGAAGACATAACGAAGTTCCAACACTGACTAGTGTGCTGTTCCATTTCCTTTATAATCCTCTGAGTCGTAATAACTCCCTTTCTTTGATCCAACATATAAAGTAGCAACCACAAAAGGGATTGCTAATACAACAAGAAACCTTCCTAATAAATGGGGCATTACATTCCTCCGTTTCTAAATCCAACTAGGTATCCAATAATAAGTCCACACATAAATGCTACAAACATATAGAGCATATGTGAGAAAAAGTCAATGAAAATAAACCACTCTTCAGTCGT
>Ga0208644_1001618_pt1 | contig 18687 bp, 23 predicted proteins | sample VirMetDEL_Nov_18_FD_184517 | JGI IMG/M metagenome (GOLD analysis project Ga0208644, IMG submission 184517) | Aqueous microbial communities from the Delaware River and Bay under freshwater to marine salinity gradient to study organic matter... | ecosystem: Environmental > Aquatic > Marine >... | reverse complement strand
AGATTTATTTTTTATTTTTACACGCTACGACAAACAGGGCAACCCACGCAAGTATGTTTGGTTTTCTTACGGCAACCATTACACATCAGACCTGCCTTACAGGTTTTACACCTCCAAGTGATTTTCTTTTCTTCTAAACAAACACAGCATTCCTCCAACTTTTCAGGTGGCTTGGTGTGTTTCTTGAGAGGACGCTGAACTAATAAGATTTGATGTTCATTACACTTTATTATTCCTTTCAAGATAAGTATCAGAAACAATTCACCTTCAGCAGTTTTCATAGAAGTTGTCTTGCTATCTTTGTCCATAGCAATCATCCTTAAAAACAAATCCATAGCCTTAGGGTTCATCTTTTCTGCTTTTGGAACTAAATGATTAGATATGTATTTCTGGATGTATTCTATAGGTGTAGTGTCTGGATGCTCACGATTAGCAATACAAAAATCCAAGGTGTGGTCCTTATAACTAAATAAGATAGACCAATACTCTTGAGGGAATAGTTTGTCCATCATATCATCATCCTTAATAACACGGCAGTTGAGAGCGGAAACAGGCAACATCTTTGGAATGTTTGATGCTTTCTTACCTTTAGCACAGCAACATCTTAGGTTGATTTCGGACAAGTTTTTTGACTTCTCAACTTCAAGTTCAACTTCACCAGAGTAAAAAACATAGATAAAGAGAAGAGTATATACTATAGTAAGAAGCAAGATGGCTACCTTCAACGACCTTCCCCTTGAACTCCAGGATAAGATTATGAAGAAGAAGGCTGACCTGGAAAAGAAGGAGAAGAATGATAGGATGATGGGTCATTATACGGATGCTATGTTTGAGTTCCTGGACAGGTATGGTCTCTGGGAGAAGTTTAGGAACGAGTTCCTGGATGACCTGGATGATGGCGAAGACCTGGATGACTGGAAGGAGTTCTTAGGGGTGGAAGAGGAATAGGCTTACTCTAATCTACACACGGGACATCTCTTTTCAGTCATCCTTAAGTAGCAGTCAGCGTGAATAGAATGACCACAGATTAACAAACAAAAACATCTTTTACAACAAAGTTCATCTAAGCATATAGAACATTCAAGTTTCTTTTTGGTTTCTACACACATTTCATAGTAGGTATTCTTTAAGTGAGGTAGGCACAACAAATGACCTTCACCTTCAATAAAGTATATCTGTTCTTCTGGTTGATTTCGCCTTCTCGGCATTTATATAGACTAATATTTATTTAACCTTTGGGCTGACCTAACTTGCTATTAGAACCAGCATAGAATGATGAAGGGTCAGGCATAAGAGGTAGGTTAGTGGGACGCTGTGATAGTGTTGCGAGACCTTTAGGTTGGTGTCGGGCATAGCCTGTCGGAGGATACATTCCTTTAGTTGCGTTAATCGGTGCTCTGCGAATTACTTTATGTGCTTCCCGTTCTGATTTACAACCGAGAACCTTCATAGTGTGAGGGCGGTGAATAGCATTATTTAAAAGAGGAGGTGCTATAATTCCATCCTGTGTATCAAACTTGCGAATACCCTCCTGGTGATATTTCAAACCAAGTGGGGCAGACAAATCAAAAACACTTGCTTCCTTTTGTGCGAGTAAATCAAGTCCGTTTATTAATACGACGCTCATTCTTTAATATAACAACTTATTTATTTTTTAGGCTTCATAGCCTTCTTAACCTTTTCAACATTCTTAACTGGAACTACCATTTCTCCCTTGTGGAGTTTATAAACACCTGTTTTCTTAATCATACCACCCTTCTTCATTTCACCTAGAACCCGTAGTCCTGGTTCTGGCTGAGGTTCTTGGTAGTCTGGTCGGCGACGACGAGCATCATATTCTGCTTGGAATGCTTTCATACAGATTTTAGCGTGAGTATCAGGACAGAGTTTAGTTTTCTGTCCTGTTTCCCTCTGAGCCAAATATTTTACGACATTCTTCTCTATCTTTGGAGGCATCTTCTTTACAATACCTAAAGATTAGTTTTTCAATTAGCAGTCTTACCTCTGTAATTTCTTTACTTACCTTTTCCATTAGTATTTACCTATATTCTTTATTTACTGGACAACCTCAATCGCACGACCCGCACCAACACGGAGAGTGCTGGAGCATTCTGCGAAGATAAGCAGGTTCTGGCTGGAGGCTACACCTGTGCTATTCACATAGCCGTTAAGGGAAATACCACGAGTATCAAGACCAGACAACTCACGCCCAGCCTCACTATCAGGGAGGTTCAGGCGAACGCAGTAGCAAAAGAAGTTGTTCTTGTATTGGTCTAGGGTCATCTTAGCCATCTTGTAGCCCTCAACGGAATTACAAGAAATATCATACATCTCCTCGGCAGAGGCTCGGAACTGAGGGATATAAGCCCCGTTCAACTGAAGTTGGTGAGTAGGTGCGACTGAAGCAGAGGCACGGGTCTCAGCAAAGTTGAAGAACTTAGTGAGATACTTCTCCTTGTTAGTATCAAGGACACCACCAATATCATACTGAGGACGACCAATATCTATGTCGGCCGCCGTTTGACCAGCAACATCATCAACGAAAGCACCAGCCTTCTTGTAGCCATTCACCAGAACTGGAGCACCCTGTGTGTTGTAGCCAGTCGCTCTCCAGACACACCACACTCGGTCTAGGGACTGAGTGCTAATGGTAAAGCGAGAAGAACCAGTATGAGTATCAGAGAATGAAAAGTATTGCTTGAATGGGAGTTCCACGAAACCCGCCTGAGAAATGCGACGCTCCATCATCTCATCATATACGGCATCAGCCAAACCAAGCGTCTCAACCACAAGGTGGAAGTTGCTGATTGAATATTTAGCACCACCAGCCCCAGCATCTGTGAAGTCTGAAGCACCAGTATCCTTAAGAGCCACACCAGCGGATGAAGAAAGCACTTCATCACCAGCAAGGTAAATAGTAAGCACCATATCAGGCATTAGTGCTGTATCCACGATAGAGGGCTGGATAGAACCAAGAAGACCCTCCCAGTTCTTAATACAAAACTGGGTCTGCCCTGAAGCATTTGGGTAGTTCTCATTCTCAGTTGAGGTGAGACCAGAAGTTCCAGCATCACCAAATCCATCAACATAACTGGTTGTGCGAACCATCTCTGGATGACCAAGAGCAGGGTCTCCCTCTCTGCCCATAAGAGCGTCCTTAGCGTGTTTAAGCACATTCATATTGTTAAACCCTTGAGCGACCTGAACCCCACCCGCCGAAAGTTCAACTCGGTCAATAAGACTTTCAATCTTTGGTGGAAGGCGTCCGCCCTGTGAAGCCACCTCATTCGCACTTGCGTTGAAGTGGAAAGCAAGGCTACGCATATTGAGGAGAGCATTAGAAGGAAGTGAAAAACGAATGATTTTATTAGCAGTTGCTGTGGTAGTGTTCTGGGGTTCAAGGCGAAAATAGTTAGTGCTGACGCCCTGAAGACGGCTTAGAAAATAGGCCAAGTTAGCGTTATACGACATCTTTAATATAACAAAATAAAATATTTTAATCTCTAGTCATACCGATTATCCAGATTTTCAATAACTCCAATCTTCCTGGCTGGAATATTTCTTGGGATGGGTGGCGTCTGGAGTTGTCCGATGTTGTATTGCTGGATAATATCAAACCTTAACACAAAAGATGCGTGAAGATTACCTAATGTCTTCTGGGCTGTGCCTGTTCCTGCTACTGGTAGTTCCCTATCACGAGCATCCCTGAGGTAGAACCTCATAGTATTAACATTTTTAGAGGTTAGGTTCAAAAAGAACTCTCGTCCTGTAGATGCTTCAAAATGTGCGAACTCGTGGTCTATAGGGATTTTAGCAAGAATATCGCTTGAGAGAACTTCTGTGCTGTGGCTTGAGCGTCCTGAGGAAAGACTTTGGGTTTCTAAAGAGTTATTTGGTAGGTCAGTCCTTAGGTATATGTGTTCTTCTGTGGAACGCTGGGCTGGATAGTAGCCTGTGATGGTTATGGTATTAGTGGCTACAACAACATTATAAGAACTTGTGGTAGTGTCGGCTGGGTCTTCAATACGATTACCTCCTAAGAGAATAGCACTATCACCAACACTTGAGAAAGACTGAAGAATACAAGAAGAAAGTCCGTGGGCTGTAGCAGACCCTCCATTCTTGAAAGTAAGTAGAATGCTTATAATTCGGTCGCTTGTATCATCAATCGTGGTATTGGTTGTAGGTGCTACTGAAGTTATTTCAAAAGCACCAACATTTGGAGCGTCTGCGTCCAAAGCAGTCTTTACTTTATTTGCGAGGTCAGTTGCTATATCACCAATTGTCTTATAGTTTTTCTCGGTCAAGTTAATCGTTGTAGCACCAATATCAGTCCTTACTACAAGTTCATTATTGTATGGATTAACTGCGTAAAAGTTCTTATACATATTGAAAGACATTAGGCTCACCCTAATCATTTGTCCTTCGGCACAATTCACCCCAGCATTCCCTACTGATACTTGAAACTCTGTTCCAGTCCCCGTTAGAGAATTATCACTATCTACAAAGAGGTTATAAGAGTTAATGATTTGCTCCGTCATTATTTAATATTATAAGATATTTTAATTCGCTATTGTGAGTATGTTCTCTACAAGACTACCACTTGTAGGCTCTACTGGTGTAAAATCTTCATTTAGAACTTCAGCACATTTCAGAATACCACCTTGAGGCATACTGAACTTACCTTCCTTTTCCCATAGCCCCTCATTAATGATTTTCTCAACCTCATCTTCGGGCATATGACCAATCACATCATAGAGCCAATCACACCACTTTTTAGGAACTTGTGGGTAGTCCCTCATCATATCTTTAACAGCCTTTTCCTTTTTAGCGAGTTCAACTTTGGTGTAGTTATAAACATTAGTTTCACCCTCACAGCGTGGTATTCCCTCAACTTGGAACATTTATATAATATACAGAATATTTTTTAATCTTACAATTCTGGCGTTCCCTCCCTTGTAGTCCGAGAGGATGGAAAGCCACTCAAAACTCCTGTTGGTGTTTCAATCTCCATTCCACGACCACCCTTGCGTCCAAAGTAGCGGGTTCTAGTGGGCTGTAGCAATTCACCCCTGAGACCCATTTCTCTTATACGCTCCTCACGAGTTAGTTCTTCCTGACGGATTTCACGAGGAGTTGTTCTATACTGAATAGCCTTTATTTTTTCGGGAGTTGAATAAGCACCAGACCCAACACGAGTTCCACCTCTACCAATTTCTTTAATTCCACCAACATATTCTGAAGGTTCAATATCTTCCACAGGCTCACGAACCTCACGGGTCAAAACTTCAAATGGAACTCTGATAGGCTCATCCCCAGGAACTTCTGTTAGCCCAAAAATACCTTCACCAATTCCACTCTCCTCAACAGCCATACCACCACGGAGCAAACGGCTTTCATAATCTGATAGAGCCTGTAAATCTCCACTTGCTCTCTCAAATGACGCAAGAGGTCTAACATCTTCAATAATAGCACCTGCTACTGAGGGATATGCGACAGCGAGAGGAATGGCTCTGTTCTTACCCATCTGTGAAAGACTTACAGCGAGAGCATTAATATTAGCAGGGCGGGGAGGGACAACACGATAAATCTGTTTAATCCCAGTAAAATCATTCATACCTTTCTTCACCTGAAGGACTTTACTCACAACTTTCATAGGTATAGTTTGGTATTCAGGACATATTTCTATGATTTTGGTATCACTAAGCAAACCTTTTCTCATTTTATAATATAGTAATATATTAAATAATGGCTAAGTTTAAAACCTACTTTGACGAGGAGGACAAACGAAAGAAGTGTCCTAGAGAATGGGATAAAGCGAAACGCATACCATACTGCCGACAATTAGATAGGAACGAACAAAAGTTTAAACCTCACAATAAACCTAAACCCCCAGGACCTGGACCAAAACCTGGACCTTCACCAGGACCTGGACCTGGACCTGGACCTGGACCTGGACCTGGACCTGGACCTGACCCATTTGACCCTTTTCCTCTCCCACCAACATATATCTCTCCTGATGGAACTACATATACAATTGATGAAGCACCCTACGGAGAGGCTATTGGAGGTGCTTTAGGGACAACAGCGGGAGTAATTGGTTCTATTTATGCTGGTGAGCAGGGTTTGGCGAGATACAGAGCATATCAAGAAAACATTAGATATTCAAGAATGAAACAATATGACCCTTTTGAAGAGGAGTTTGGTGAAGGAAGTGAAGATTTTATGGAAAGTGGAACAAATATTCGTTCAGGTATTCGTAATCGTTTTAATCGCAACAACTTTAATGAAACTCGTAGAGATTGGAATGAAGTTGCTGAAGAAAGACGACCACTAATGGAAGAACCAGAACCCTTTGAAGACCCTGGACTTAGTGAGCCGATGGAAATTGAAATGACTGAGCGACCAATAGCACCAGAAGCACCCGAAATGGTTGAGCCAGAAGTTCCTGAACTTTTTCCAGAAATCAACCCTGCTGAACCACCTCCAATTGAAACTGATTTCCCTATTGAGGGTATGGAAGGTCTTGAGACTGCTGAGGCAGAAGCACTTGAAACCCAATTAGGAGCAACTGAAACTCTTGGTGAAGCATTTGGTGAAGCCGATGTTGTAGCAGGTAGTGAAATAGAACTTGCTACTCTTGGAGAACTTGGTGAGGCTGGTGAAATCGCAGGTGGTGTAGCAGAGGCTGGTGAAGCGGGGATTGCTGGTGCTGAACTCGCAGAGGCTGGTCTCGCAGGAGCAGGGGCTTTGGCGGGTGCTGAAGGTGGATTGGCTCTCGCTCCAGAAACTCTTGGTTTGTCTGTAGCCGTAGGAGCAATTGCGGGGGCTTTGATAGGTATTTTTGCTCACAAACATAAACCAAAAACAAAGTATCCCAATCCTGGTGATGTTAAGGAGTTAGACGCAAAGACGAAAAAACAAATGATAGACCAAATGAACAAAGACAACAAAGATGGTAAATATGATAAATCTATCGCAAATCTTCAAGGTAAGGGTGATTGGTATTTAGCAACCACTCAAGTCAAAGACAAAGACGGACACTACAGAAATGCTTTGGTGAAACGCCTTACACCAGACCAACTCGCTAAGGCACAATTAACCTTACAACACAATCCAAAAGCCTACAAGGGAACTGACCCTGCTATTTTGGAGGCTATGGGACTTAATCCTGAATTATCTAAGGGTGGGTCTAAAGACTTTTTCGCTGATGGGGTGTCTCCTCCAAATCAACAGCAACTCGCAAAAGCACAGCAAAATAGAGATAGGTCTTTGGCTGTTATAACTCCCATAGCAACTTACAAAAAGAACCAAAAGAAATTGGATACTCTTTCTGGTGAGGACAAGGAAATCTTCCAAAAAGTTTTAGAACAATATGCTTGGGACAACAATCTCAACGCTGACGGGACACCTATGACGAAAGAACAAATCAGTAAGAAAGGTTCAAGACCAGTTGTTCCTGCTGGTGAAACTCCTGAGAGCGTTAAAAAACGCAAGGACTATGAAGATTATCTGGAACAAATTGAAAATCAGAACCAAGATATTCGTGCTAAAAACGCACAAGCACAAGCAGATTATCAGCAAAAATTAGCAGAGTATCAACAGCAACAAGCGGACTATGAGAAGGCACAAGCAGAATACGCTCAACAGGAACAAGACTACGAGAATGCTGTGGCTGAATACAACAAGTCTGTTGATGAATACAACGCTAAAATGAAAACAGATATTGATAAATATAATGCTGAAGTCAAGAAGGAAGTTATTGAATACAACACAGAATTAGGTGAATACAATATTGAAGAGGCACGAGCAACTGGAATACCGATTGACGCTCCTGTAGGTCAATATACTTCATTAAACATACAGCAAGTCATAGATGATGAGAGTGCTAAATATGACCCCATTCCTGAAAAGCAAGTTGAGCAACAGCCACAAGCACAGCCTCAGCCTCAGCCTCAGCCTCAGCCTCAAGCACCTCCACCACCCCGCAGAAACATTACAGAAGTCGCTACACCTAACTACATAGGTGGAACTCTACCTGACGGAAGCATAATTGTATCTGGAGGTGTAAGTGCTGACGGAGCATTTAGAGGACACTCCAGACCTGCTGAAGGCGGACCATCACAATTTATCACAATAGGAGCAGGGGACTTAGACACGATAAAAACTAATGCGTAGCATTAAGACCAAAGAAGAATGAATAAGTGCTACGCACTTGAACGGAAGAGACCTCTACATAAAGGGTCTTCAGGATTTTTGAAACAATATAAATCTTTTTCCTGAAAATGTCTTGGAATACTCTTTTTAGGTATTGGTTCAAGATATTTCGGTTTTTTAATTTTTGTTTCAGGTAGAAAGTAATCTAATGAATGATACAATAAATCCTTTCTTTCTTTAATGGGAACTTTTACAATCTTCTCATTTGAAAAAAGATTACTTATTGAAATTATATCCTTACCAGTTGTGTAGATAGTATGCTTTTCATTACCTTCACAAGTTTCCGTTGATTTACAAATTAGTCCTCCAATTATATCAGAGAAACTCGCACCTGCGTTAAAAACTTTGGCTGGAACATCGTGCTTCCTACCTATGTAGAGTGCCTGTGAGCCTCCGAGTGAATGACCCGTTGTAGATACTTTGTAATCAGGATACTTTTCAACAGCATTTTCATACTTTTTACTGGCTTTGGAGAACCTATCGTCAAAATGGCTACGGACACCCTCTATCGCTGACCTGTGCCTACCCGTAAATATTCCTACATCGGCTATTAAATCACTAATGTTAGTAGGGTCTGTTCCACGATAAGAAACGACCATCTCTTTATCATCAGGATTAACCAAAACCACAGAGTTCAAATCACTCAACTCATTATCAATAGTCCAATCTGTTAGTCCATATGCTTTTAGTTGTTCCTGAGCATATTCTCTACCTTCGTAGTATAAATCATAAGGTGCTTTGCTAAATACAGAGTATGTTTCTTGCTCCATTTATATTATACCACTATATTAATAAATAATGGTAAGCCAAAACTTTTACGATGAGTTTGGAAGTGCCTTTTGGCTCACTTTGGCTGGTGCTATTTTTGGTTTCGGTGGCGTATGCCTGAGAGCAGTTCTAAAAAGCCGATGTAAAGAGTTTTCGTGCTGTTTTATGAAGTGTATTAGAGACCCAGCACCTCCAGGACAAGAACCAGAATTAGACCTCAGCGAGATTAAAATAGGGCATTCAGCACCATCATCTCCAAATATACAAAGAAATAATAGTGTATAATAGTAATATAATGAAGGTCAAGAGAGTAAATGGACTTGATATTAAACCACCAAAAAAGAATGCCTTTATGATAGATACTCCTGATAATCTACCCAAACTTCATACCCTAATGATTGCCTCGGGACGCAGAGGAGGGGGTAAGTCGGTGGCGGTGTCTAATTTTGTGAGAATGCTTTTGGAAAAAGAGATTTTGGATAGAGTAATTTTAATCAGTCCGACATACTATTCCAATAAAGAGATATATGACCCTCTCAATATCGCTGAGGAGGATATAATTGAACCATCCAAAGATGCTGTGAAAGAGGTAGTATCCAAAGTTGAACAAGACAAAGCAGAATACGATGAGTTTTTAGAGAAATTGAAAAAATACAAAGAATATCAAAAACTTATTTCAAGTGATACACCTATCTACGACATACCTCCTATGAAACTAATTGAGTTTATGGAGTATGGCTTCTTGGAAGGTGAGAAACCCGAATGGAAATACAAACACGAAAGACTGCCGAGGGTATTCTTGATAATTGACGATTGTATGGGGACAGACCTCTTTAATCGTAAATCAGGACTGACGAACCTCTGTATAAAACACCGCCACATAGCAGAAGGGACAGGTATATCTATCGCTATGCTTACACAATCTTATTGTGCTAATGAGGGCTTACCAAGACCTATCCGTGAGAATACCTGTCTTCTTTTGCTTTTCAAGAACACACAAGAACAGCAAATAAAAAAGATTTTTGAGGAAGCAGGAGATAAACTGACCGAAGAACAATTCTACGGAATGTTTAATTATGCTACTTCAAAACCCTTTGGATTTATGATGATTGATTTTCATCCTAAAAGTGATGAAATGAAATATCGCTCTAATTTTAATGAGTTTCTAAATCCCTGAAATAATAAACGCTAAAAGTTGATTATAACGGACACCCATACGAGAGTGTTCTACACCTGCTTCGTCAGTCCATTTTGAATTAATAAACATACCATAGCGACCTGCGTCCAGTCCTTCGTCTATGAAGGCTTGTTCCAAGTCTTGTGCTATTATACCAAAATGAATACGAGCGTCATCACCCTTCTCCTCAACACTCTTAATCCACTTATACTTTCTAAGTAGGGTTTTGGCTTTCTTCGCCACTCTGATTTCTGCTTCGTTTAATTCTTCAATATCAGTTTTTTCATTTTTGTCGCTAGTTTGGATTACATTATTGGTTGCGAAAATATCGTCCCATCTTGCTCCACTTGCCCCGAGGTCTAATACATTATCAAGACCACCTGTTCCATCAGAGGGATTTACTTGGTTGCTTGGATTGAACTCAATACCGACAGAACCACTATGAACGGCTATTCTTTCACTACCCAAAGCAGATATTCTTCCCACGACATTTGTTCCATCTTGGCGGAACTCCACTAAAGTCCCGTTGCTGGTTTTCCTGTTGAGAACCGCTACGACATCATTAGAACGAGCCAGTCCTAAAAATCCATCTTGTTGGATAAAGCCACCCTCGTTTCCTGTTCCGCTTGAACTAATGTCTGTGAGAACCGAAGTTCCAATTAACAAGTGTCCGTCGCTGTTTATCCTAAGTGGAACAACTGAACCCTGTCTTATGCGAAGAGAGTTAGAAGTGGCTAAATCAAGACTGGCTTCTGTTCCAGCAAATCCAAAAACCATTCCACCAGCGTCATTACCAAATCTCACTATGTCGCTTACAACTCCACTATCTACCTCCAGATATTTTGAAGGATTATTCAGTCCAATACCTACCTTACCATTCGCATCCACGGCGAGGGAAGGACTATCCATTCCCGCACCAGCCTTAATTCCATAATAGGGAACTGAATGATTTACTCCAGCACTAAAGTTATTAGTCCCAGAACTATTAACATATTCAGTCCAAGTCCAGCCTCCCGCACTTGTAGTTTTAATTCTTACGGAAGGGTCGCCCCCTTTTATTGTTAGACCTGAATAGGTATTATCAGGAGTATCTTCACCAATACCTACATTATTGTCCTTATCAATAGTAAAGGCATTAACAAGCCCACTTGCTCCTGTTCTCTTTTCAATTATGAACTCAGTCAGTCTCCCCGAAGCACCAGAAAAATCCCCTTTTGCCTTTCCAGACATACGAATACCAGAAGTAGCCCCGAATGTAGAGGGGTCTCCTTGTGTCCCTGCGGTTGTTCCTCCGCCTATATTGAAAGAACCGAGAAAGTCTCCGTCTTGAACTGCCCCATCACTTCTAAGTGTAGATTGAGCGTAGTTAGAGCAGTCTGCGATACTCACCGCACCATTAAATAAAGTTTCTTGTTTAACAACACTTCTGGTTGTAAAACTATCTTCTACCAAGTGTAGTTTCTCGTCAGGAGCATCCACCCCAATACCCACCTTACCAGCATTATCCACCACCATTTTCACATCCGCAGTTGTCTCTCCGTCTTTTAGAGTAGCAAGTTGAAACTTACCGCCATCAGTCCCATCACTCACAAATAGAATGCGTCCGTGTTCGTGGTCGTGTGATGTGTCGTAAAATGTAATCTTATTAGTTCCGTTGGCTTCTATCAGCATATTTCCGTCCAAGTGTAAATCCTCTTCGGGAACTGATACATTAATACCTACCCTGCGATTTGCTGTATCCACTACAAGAATATCATTAGGAGTAGGGCTGGTAGTATCTTGAACTTTGAGGTTGTTGTTATTCACCATAAAGCGAGTAGCACCACCTTCCCCACGAATTATAAAATCACCTGTGTTGTTAATCCACTCTGTATTAGTGCCGTCGTGATAAGCCTGGAAGTCAGCACCCGCACCCAACTTAAGGGTGTCTCCATCACGGGTCAGGGCGAGGTCTCCAGCCACATTCACAGCCTCTGTTGTAGGGTCAATTTTAAGAGTTGCGTTGTTTTCAAACTGAGCATCTGTGCTGTCGTAATAAAGGGTCTCTCCCTCCAAAGCACCCGTCGCATCAATATCTACATTAATGCTTCCTCCGTGTAAAGTGTTATTAGAATATGGTATCGGCATATTTTAATATAATCAAACATTATAAATTAAATCGCTTTTTAAAATCTGTGATACTTGCTGAGAGTGTCTTCAAGTTCCATAGTAGCCAACGAGATAATGCTCCTGCTGAAGTAGGGTCTGACCAATCTTCCCTCACCCTGTGTCTTGCGAGATAATTCTTTTTCTTTTCTTCGTCTTTGTGGTCTATGAAGGTGCTTCCTCCTTTCTGACCGAAATCAACTACTTTGTGATTTGTTCCCTTACATTCATTTTTAACTTTACATTTACAAAAAGTAGCCCTGAACCTTTTCTCAGATTTAGGACTTGGTTTGATTGATAACAACCACATATTATACTATATACTGGTAAGATTTTTCCCTTTCAATTTAGGGATTTTATCAAGGAGGTCTCTGTCGTGGTTCAATTTACGACGACCTTCAACCTTATTCACAAATGAATATACCCGAGCCATCGCCCAACGCTCTTTAGATAGTTTCTTACTTAAAGGTGCTTTCGGGTCTTTTTTAAATGAACCTTTCAAGCGAACGCTCTCTGGGTTGGTCTTGTATGCTCCAATACCTCTATCAAATGCTTCATCCAGAACCTTTATCGGGATTTTACTGATTTTTGATATTTCTGTTTTGCTGTGTGAGGCATCTTTATTAAAGTTGTGCCTTTTATTATATTCTTGCTTGTTAGTAAGCGTCATCTTACTTTACACGGATAATATGTTTCAATATATTCTTTATCATCCACAAACTTTTCATTATACTTCTCCACTATCTTAAGCCAAGTAGATACTTGCGTCCAAGCCACACATATACCTTCTGGTTTAATTCTTGCTCGTAGGGTTTCACCTACCACCTTCCAGTATTCTTTGGGAAACAATTTTAGGATTTGAACCATCTTGAAGCCTTGCTCCCATAGGTCATTAGCATAGAATATTGCTATGAACTGCTTTGAGGTCAGGGCTAATTCTTGTTTCTCTTTTGCTTCCAAAAGAATATCATATTCTGGGGTCTTCCTCAATTTGCTAAGAAACTTGTTGAAATCCATTTTACTATAATATATACAATATTTTTTAAGTCCTATAACCTCTGTTTGTAAAAACACCTCTACCTCCGAACATTCTATCGTATTTGTTCTGATGAGAATAAGGTTCAGGTTCAGGAGGGGGTTCAGGTTTTTTAGGTTTGACCTTGCGGACATAGACTACCTCTCCGTCTGCTTCATCTTCGCTGTCCTCCTCTATGATAATTTGCTTCTTAGGTTTCGGTTTAGACTTTTTGATTATTTGGACTTCTGGTTCAGGTTCTTCTTCCTGAAGTTCAACTACAGGCTGGGTCTGCTGGACTGGGACTTTCTTCTTTGGAGCAGTAGCCAGTCTGCTCTTGAGTTCAGCAACCTTGTCCTCCTGTTCCTTCTTCTTAACTTCCTTCTCCAATTTTTTGACTTCAGCATTCTTACGACGGGCTTCCAAAGCCTTTTCACGAGCCAACTTCAATTTTTCCAAGTGATTTTGACTGAACTGGCGTTTAGGTTTTTTATCTAATTCTTCCGACATTTACTATAATATTAGAAAAGTTTTTAAATCTTTAGTAATTTTGTGATGGGAATATATGTATATTTTTTATACTCTGGACGACCCCTGTCGCACCGACCACCTGTCCTAGGAGTATAGTCTAATTCTCGGTTGAACTTGTGATAGTAAAGTCCATCTTGAAAACTAAAGCAAAATATGAATGTCTTTTCTGGGTGTTCCAAAGCATAGGCAATCTTATTGTATCCTACCATCGTATCAGGGTATGTGTCGTGCTTACATCTTCTACCCTTTAGTTCTACCAAAGTATCATCACACTCAAAATCAAATATATTGTATTCGCCTGGGGTTTTCTTCAGGGAAAGATTAAAGAAATTGCTCAGGCGGTCAAGGTTTTCAAGTTCTTTTGCTATACCAAAGGAAATATCAGCATTCATCTTTGTATTAAGGAAAGAAATAAAATTACTTAAAAAATTAAAATGTTTATAAATTATATAATGGATACTCCAAAGAAGTATGCTAAACCTGAGGGTTGGGTAGGTAAAAAGTCAGGCGACACATCTTGGAAAAAACTGAAGTGGTCTGTGATTATGTATGATAAAACTTCAGGAGAGATGAAGTCAGGCAAGTTCTCAAGTATCAAGGAACTTAACGAAGCATTTGGCTTAGAACTCAACAACGATATAGTCTATCGGCTCAGGACACTCAAGCGGGTAGATACAGCCAAGAAGCACAAGGACAACTCATTCTTGGGTAAATACGGACACATAAAGGTAGATAAGATAGATGAGTGGCGTGAGGGGGTCTCCAAAAAATCTACCAGGCAAAATACTCAGGCGGAGGTTTTTGGTGAAAAGTAAAAATCTTGGAAAATAACTTAAAGAAATAAAATGTTTAGTAATTATAAGAATGCCTCCACCAAGAAGACTTCAGGACACACCAAGAATAACCAACCATCAAAAGAGAGTGCTAAGAGAATACTATGGCTTTCAACGAGCAACCGAAGCACGATATAGGGAACTCAGAGAGCGATACAACAGAGACCTTCCAAGAATAAGACGAGAGTATGAAGCAAGACAAGCCCGAGCAAGGCAGATACTTAGGCGTGGTATTCGCCGACGGAACATAAGTGTTGAAAACTGGGAAGACTATGTAAGACAAAGAATACAAGACCCTAACCAACCATTCACTTTAGACATATCATCAGCAGTTATGCTTGGAGCAAGAAGACAATTTAACTTTAATAACTTTTATCAATTCCGCAACTGGTTAAATCGTATCTTAGACGAACAGATTGACGGAAATAGTGAAACTATAGTCCAATACAGAGACATTTTAGGACAAGTTGGCGATGTCTTCCGATTATCAAGGCTCAACATTCTACCTATCGCTGGTGGATGTTCTAAGTGTGGTCGCAAAGATGAACGGGAGTTTGAAATTAGTAATATTCGCTATGTTCTATATAATCCTATCGTTCAGCATAATAACTGCGGTCTCGCTTGTATAGAGAAACTACTCAACATTAAACTAGATTATCCAGAAGTAAGAAAGAAATACAACTTGAAATATGGCGAATTAATTAATCCTGAAATTATCAAGAAGATTTACTTTGAACACTCAGACAAATCCAAGTTCCTTTGTATCGTGGATAGGGAGTGGAAAGGTGATATTCTGCTACAACGATACGATTATATAATGTATAACAAAAACCACTATAGAGTTATTCAGTCTGAAGTTCAAAGACCTACCAAGGATGCTGAGGGTAAGCACATCAAGGTTAGGCGAGGACTACTCGCATTTGACTTTGAAACAAGAGTTATTGACCCTCTCGGTCAAGGTATCAAGACTGGACAATCATATAGGCATCTTATGGTAGATAGTATCTGTTCCATACACTACTATCGTGTTCAGGAGCGTATCCCTACAACAAATACATTTATAACAACTGACTTGGAACAAAGAAGGTCGGCTAGACAATTCTTGGACTGGCTTCAAACAGAACACGCTAGAAATCATCATTACACTTGTGTCGCTCATAATGGTAGCAGATTTGACTTTCTTATTCTTCAGTCTGTTATGACTATGGAAGAGAAACTCCACACAGAGTTCCAATACAGAGGCTACTCAATTATAGGTATGACCTACTACAATCACATATTTAGAGACCCTTGTTGTTATCTAGTAGGGGCGTTAGACCGCCTTTGTAAAGACTTCAAAGTGTCTAATGCTAAAATGACTACTGATATTTATAATGGTATGGATAATAAGCAACTCTGCTTTTATAAGCCAGACTTGAATGTGTTTGAGTTTTTGGATTTACAAAATACCGAACCTGCTTACTGGTCCAAGTATGTAGAGTATTGTGAAATGGATTGTATCTCACTAATGGAGTTGTGGGAGAAGTTTGCTAGTGAAACTAAGAGGCTCATTAAGAAGATGGGTGCTTATGGAACAAATGACGGGGACTGGCTCGTGGCTAAGTGTTCTCTGATTAGCAAAACCACAATTGGCTCACTCGCAAGAAAACTTGTTGATACACTAAATCCACGGGTCAGTAAGGGTAAGTATAACAATATGGCTCAGTATTTATCCTTTGTTGATGATGATGAAGAAAAGTATAATTTCATTTGTAAGTTCAAGCGTGGTGGTATATCTCACTCTAATCAGATGGGTAAGCACAACGAGAGTGTTTCAAGTGTAGATATAACAAGCCAGTATCCAGCAAGTATGATGTATATGAAAATCCCTTCTGGTGAGAGTAGATGGGTAAAAGAATACATCCCTAAGGCTTATGGATACTACCACATCAAAAATCTTAGGTTCGGTAATGATTACAAGTTCAGACCTATCTGTGCCTATAGAGAGGGTGTCTTGGATTGGACTACCGACTGGAATAAGCCTGACGCTGAGACCTATGTGGATAGTGAAATGATTAAATACCTTATGGCTCACAACGACCTACTCACTTTTGATGTAATTGACGGGCTGGTAAGCAATCACTATACTCAAGGTAAGCATCTCTTCGGTAAGTATATCACCACCCTATTTGAAGAAAAGGCACGGCAGGATGTTCTGAAAGAGAACAAGGATGCTGAATATAACCCTGCTATGAGAAGCGTGTGTAAGTTGTTTATGAACTCTATGTCTGGTAAGTTGGTAGAAGACCCGAGTAAGTATTTTCAGTTGGTGTATGCTCCAGAGCCTGAAAAGAAAAAAGACAACATAGACGGACTAGGATTTAACAGAGAACAGACGGAGAATAAAATGAATGTCTGGGTGGGTGCTGGAGTAATGGTTTATTCTTATTCTAAGCGTAATCTCTGGGAATATATCCGATTACTGCCCAATCAAAGCGACGATATTATCCATATTGAAACTGACGGGATTTACTTTCCTACCAAGCACAGAGAATACTTGGGAGAACAGGTGAAAAAATACAAGGGTGAATATCCTATTGCTTTTGGAGAAGAACTCGGTAATGTTAAGGATGAACACGAGAGCGTTGGTCCGAGTTATTGGTTGGGTAAAAAGTTCTATTATATGAATTGTAAGAATGAAGGGGATGTGCTCAAGATTAAGGGAGTTCCTCTCAAGACTATTGATAAGGAGGGAAATGAGGTTAAGATTATTACACCAAAATCTTATGAGGACTACTACGAAGGGAAACCTATTAAGGCAGAGTTCCAGACCATTTACAAGAAGGTATTCGGTAGGGTGGAACTAAGCAGTCTCCAAATGACCCGTGAGTTAGTCCCTGATACAAAAAAGTTCAAAGAATACACTTAAACAAATGAGTATATATTATAGTAAAATGGAAATCATACAGACAGGGGATATGAAATCATACAAGCAAATCTGCGATGAGATTGAAAGTATGGATAAAAATCACCCTGCTTACTCCATTAAACTTGATTTAATCTCCGAGTATGGTGAGATTAATTATGTTTATTGCTGTGGTATTATGGGTATTCTTAATGAGTGGGACTACTCCTATGAAAAGGATTGTGGTCTTGAACCTTATGAACCGCCTCCACTTGATGAAGTAAGGATAAGAACACTTGCGGGATTTATCCACGAGCGAGGTGGTCTCCAAACTCTTAGAATGAACTATTATACTATGTTCCACTTCTACGCTGAAGACTTCAATACAAAGATGAAGGTTAAACAACTTCAACATATCTGGGATGGTGTGGGTGAATGGAGGTATTAGTCATCATCAAAGTCGTCTCCAAGGTTGTTATTCTTTCGCCACTCCCATTCATCAACAAAATCTTCAATCTCTTCCTCAAGGTTAATCATATAAAGTTTGTGTAATTTTCTATAAATCAACTCTATTATATCATAAGGTAGAACATCCATCTATGATATTGTGTGTTGAAAAAAACTTGTCTAAAAATCACTTAAGAAACAACAGCGGTATAAGTATAACAATAAGAACAACTTCCAAACTTTCAAACTTTCAAACTTCCAAACTATGTGCCGTATGAATGAGAAGGAGGCTCGTGAGGACAAGTTGAAGGAGAAGAAAGAATGCGACCTTCCTTTTTGCGAAAACTATGTATCTAACTATTATGCTTTTGACCAAGTTTCTATTAAATGTATGGTGTGCGAAAAATCTTTTTGTGAGGAATGTTGTAGCCTGATATGGAAGGGTGAGTGGGATGATGAAACATTTGCTAAGCCTAAGTTCATCTGTCCTTTTTTGAAGCACGAGGTATTTACTTGTCCTTTTTGCCGTGCGTCATTTGACCGAATTACCCCGTGTGAAGAAAACTAAAAATAAAAAATAAAAAATAAATCTTAAGAAGATACACGAAGTCTTCCTAAGATTTACTAAAATCTCTTTATCTGGGCTTCCAATTTTTTACTCGCCCATCGG
>Ga0208644_1001615_pt1 | contig 18703 bp, 34 predicted proteins | sample VirMetDEL_Nov_18_FD_184517 | JGI IMG/M metagenome (GOLD analysis project Ga0208644, IMG submission 184517) | Aqueous microbial communities from the Delaware River and Bay under freshwater to marine salinity gradient to study organic matter... | ecosystem: Environmental > Aquatic > Marine >... | reverse complement strand
CCGTGGGTCTGGTTCCTTGAATCAAACTATCACCTCCGACCTCGCCGCAGGTACGGTCTACTTCGACCAAGTTTGCAGCGTGACATTCAACAAGGTTGCCGCTTCTGACATCGCAGAAATTAGCAACCTCGTAAAAGGTCGCATGGCGGTGTTGGTTCAAGACAACAACGACAACTGGTTCGTCATGGGACACAAAAACGGCGTCGAAGTGACGGGCGGAACCGCCCAGACCGGAACCGCTGCCGGAGACCAAAACGGATTCACGATTGAGTTCTCTGCCCAAGAGGTGGCCCCAGCTCCATTCTTGGCGTTGACCGCAGGCGCACCAAGTGGTGTAAACATCACGATCACGGCTGCACCTTAAGACTGCGAAAATACCGGGCCACCTTAGGCCGTTATTGTTACAAGGAGGGGGAGGGCGTTGGCCTTCCCCTTTTTTATTTAGACCTATGATTCACCTTGTCCCAAATTCTGCCACCAACGTCGTCTATACCACGCCGTTTGAAGCGCGCAAGTTCCTTGCCGCGTTTACGGACTACCTTTTGGTCTTGACAAATCAGGCCACCGAGGAGCAGTTTGCTTGCATCTTCAACTTTCAATACGACAACGAGAGATATACCCAAGCGGACCTCCCGACAAACAACGACGACCCGGTGAACGGGGAAATCCTTTTGACCGAATCGGGCCTCTACACCTACACCATCTATGGCCAAAACTCCGACTTTAACCTCGACCCTACCGACGCGGTGGTGGTGGGGGTGTGTGAGGTGGGCACTTGCAAGGTGAGCGACGAACCCGCGTGGACCATCCCAACCGTGACAATCCCTGACAACGTCATATATTACGAATGACATGGAATTACTGAAGCTCAAAGAATACCAAGAGCGTTCGTACGCCGAGAAGCCCTCGAATCAAGGGTTCGTAAACTACGGCGACGACAACCTCTTCCCTCAATACCTCATCGACCTCTACAAGTCGAGCGCCACGCATAACGCCCTGTGTACCTCCATTGCGTACATGATCTTCGGCGACGGCGTACAGGCCGATACGTTGGAGGCGCGTTTGAAGATTGAGGAGTGGGGTTTGCAAGACGAGGTCCGCAAGGCGTGTCTCGACCTGAAGATTCAAGGCGGGTTCGCATTGGAGGTGGTGTACTCTATCGACCGAAGCACCATCGCCAAGGTGCGCCACTGCCCCTTCGAGAACATCCGGAGCGCGGAAGTGGACGAGAACGAGGACGTGAACTTCTACTACTACTCGAAGGACTGGGCCGACAAGACGTGCGAGCCGGAGGTGGTGCGTGCATTTGACCCGTCCGACTCGGTGGACTACCCCGTCCAAATCTTGTACGTCAAGCCGTTCTCTCCCGGTTCCTACTACTACCCCAAGCCGGACTACATCGGCTCCATTGACTACATCGAGCTCGACAAGGAAATCGGCAAATACCATATAAACAATATCAAGAACGGGTTGGCCCCTTCGTTCACCATTCACTTCAAGAACGGAGTCCCAGCGCAAGAGGAGCGGCTGCGTATTCGAAACGACATCGAGCGCCAATTGGCCGGGGCTACGAATGCCGGCAAGTTCATTGTCACCTACTCCGACTCTCCCGACCGCAAACCTGACTTCGAGCCGTTCCCGCTTTCCGATGCCGACAAACAATACCAGTTCCTTTCCACCGAAGTGTCCGACAAAATCATGGTTGGTCACCGCGTGGTGTCTTCGGCTATGTTCGGAGTTAAGACGGCGGGACAACTCGGCAACACCCAAGAACTCGAAATCGCCTCGGAGTTGTTCGACCGCCAAGTCATCAAACCCTACCAGCGAATCGTAAAGAACGCCCTAGAATCCATTTTCACTGCGGCAGGGGCACCGACGGTCGTCTCGGTCGAAGAAGTGCCTCCTATGGAGCCCGTAGAGGTCGAGATGGGCGAAGAGGTAGAGTTAAACCTTGCGTGTGACTACCTCATCGAGATGGGCGAGGAACTCGACGAAGAATGGGAGTTGATTGATGCCCGCCGCGTGGACGTAGAAACCGAGGCCACACAAGATGCCCTTTGGAACTTCGCCCGCGTGCCCTCAGGCAAGCCCCAAGCCAAGTCGGAACAAGACAACGAGCTCGTGAAAGTTCGATATGCTTATATGCCCAAAGTCACAGGAAAGAACGGGAACGAATCGAGGGACTTTTGCAAGCGCATGGTGGCCGCTGGCAACCGCGTATGGAGAAAGGAGGACATCGACGCCGCCTCAAATCGTGCTGTGAACCCCGGATGGGGACCAAACGGCTCCGATACCTACGACCTCTTTTTGTACCACGGGGGCGGATCGTGCCAACACTTTTGGGAGCGCCGTACCTACCTCCGCAAGAACAACAAGAAAATCAGCGTCAACCGCGCCCGCAAGATTCTCCGCGAGGCAGGGTTGGAACCGCTGCCACAAAATGACCCGCGCGTTGCCAAGCCCACACGAGAGCAAGTCAACCGTGGTTTCCTCGAACCCAAGAACTGGACAACACCCGTATAAATGGCACTCACCGCAGAAGTTCTCTTTGTCAACCCGGACTACATGAAGCGTATGACCCAGCTCAACGGCGGGGTGGAAGACGCGGTCATGGTTCCGGCGATCATCTTGGCACAAGACAAACACATCCAACAATACCTCGGCACGGACCTCCTGAACAAGTTGAAGGCCGACATCCAAGCCGACACCCTGACGGGCAACTACGAGGCCCTCGTAGACGGATACGTGAGAAAGGCGACGGTGTGGTGGTCGATGGTTGAACTCCTCCCGAACTTGTACGTGAAGCTCGACAACGGCGGGTTGGTTATCAGGACGGCGGAGAATACCTCGGCCATCTCCGAGGCGGACCTACACCGCGAAATTGAAAACGCAAGGCAGAATGCGCAATTCTACACGACGCGCCTTGTGGAGTACCTCTGCGCAAACATGACCCTCTTCCCGGAGTACACATCCAACTCAGGTGCGGATATGTTCCCGGACTCAGCGGTGTACTTCCAGAATGGCATGACCATCTCCGGGGGACATGATCAAATCGACCCGGACCTCGCTCGTAAGCTCCTCCGATGACCCGCAAAGAGAACATCGTGGCGTTGAAGAAGTGGATGGAGAAGAACAAAGACAAGCCCAAACCGAAAGAAAAAAAGAAATGAGCATTGAAACGTTCTTGAATTTGTTACCTTCCTTGCTGGCGGCAGTAGGGGTGTGGGTGTCTTTGAATAGCGAGGTGGCCAAACTCAAGGGACGGGTGTACCGTTTGGAGTCTGACCAAGGAAAGATTGAGGCCATGCTGAAGGAGTGCGTCGAAGGCATCCACGAGCTGAAGGTGTTGTTGGCCAAAAAAGGACTCTGAATGTACAAGTGGTTCAAAATGTCCGAGTTTGATTCTCCCGACCAACCCGGGTCAGGTGAACTCATGGAGCCCGCCGTGGTCCAAGCGTTGGACATTGCTCGCGACATCTACGGGTTTCCTATGAAAGTGACGTCGGGGTTTCGCAGCATCTCTCACAACAAGGCCGTCGGAGGTAGCCCCAAGTCTTCGCACCTCCTTGGGTGGGCCGTGGACATCGCGGTGCCAAACTCCGAGCGAAGGTTCCTTATGTTGGAAGCCCTCCTTGATGCTGGGTTCCATCGTATAGGCGTGGGAGAGAACTTCATCCACTGCGACCTCGACCCGAACAAGACGCCGAATTGTCTTTGGGTTTACTAAATAGCCAATGCACCTTACCCGCAAACACCGCACCGTCCACGCCGTCGACTGTGACCTAAAACAGCGCAAAGGACAACAACACTTCCTCTTCATTTCCGACATCCACTACGACGCCATGAAGTGCGACCGGGAGCGGCTCCATCGCCACCTCGAAGAAGCACGAGAACTGGGCGCCGGGGTGTTCATCTTCGGAGACTTGTTCGACCTCATGCAGGGCAAATACGATCCCCGTGGCAACTACTCCGAACTTCGGCCAGAGTACAAGTCCTGCGTGTACGTGGACGAGGTTATCCAAGACGTAGGAGAGAAGCTGTCCAAGTACGCCGACGTCATCAAGTTCATCTCCAAGGGCAACCATGAAACGAACATCGAGAAACGAATGATGGTCAGCCCCATTGACCGCGTGGCCCAAATCTTGAACGCAGCAGGGGGACACGTAGAGGTGGGAGGGTACGCGGGTTGGTTGGTTGTCCAAGCGCACCGCAGCGGCTCCGCCCGCCGTCGTTTCAATGTCCACTATCATCACGGCTACGGGGGAGGCGCCAAGCGCTCGAAAGGAATCCTCGGAGCTGACATCGACCAAAAGGACTTCCCGGACGCGGACATCATCGTACGCGGCCACGATCACCAGAAGTGGCACCTACCTATCACCGTGGACCGCATCACAAACCAGATGAAGCTCGAACAACGCACGGTCCACCACCTACGCCTCGGCTCATATAAGAAGCTGGGAGACAGGTACGCGGGCTGGGCTACGGAAAAGAACTTCTCTACGCCACGGCTCGGGGGTTGGTGGGGTTGCTTGGAAGAGCGCCGCGACGACTACGTGTGGACCATCCGGGAGGCGACATGAAGCCCGCTTTCCAGATACTTCAAAACTTGGACCTCACGGAGATGTTCAAGACCAAAGGCGACCTCAAAAGGTGGAGCGCCAAAAGAACTATCGGGGGTGCAATTGTTACCGAAGCCCTTTGGCAAATACACGCGCACGGCTTATCTTGGGAGGGCATCGTCCTAGCGGGGGTTGGCATAGTCCCGCTTTGCCTCTCGTTTTTTGAGAGGAAGGAATAGTTGTTTCATTCATCACAGGTTGAAGGGTCGCCCGAAACGTCGGGGGCCCTTTTTCTTTGCATGAAAAAAAATTCCATTTTTGTTTGGTAGATGGAAACTTTGTTCTATCTTTGGGTCATGAACGAAACACAAACCCCAAACACGATGCAAACAGATTTTCCCACCGAGCCATTGCGTAAAAGCTCAAAGCACCAAGTTATCGTGCAAGTATTCACAGGTTTGTCCGCCAGGTACGTCTACTGCGAGACACCTGAGGATGCCATGCGTTGCGTAGAGATTAATCGCAATTGGGGCATCCCTGCTGGCATTATCGCCAACCCTCAACACCGCGTCAAAGACGTTTATATGATGCCCACACACTTGATTGCATAAAAATCCAAACCCCCAATACGATGCCAGAAAAAAGCACCAAAGGCCGCGACCTCGCCTACAAGATCGCCACCCGCCTACGCGGAAACGAATTCAAAGACATGACGCTTGGAGAGATTGACGACTTCCGAGCTGAGATGGCCTTGTTCCTTGACCTCAAAAAAGAATGGTGATGCCACTTAAGCCAAACGGAATCTCCCACACCGTCTACCCTGACCAACCAGCGGAAGACTTCAACGAATGGGCGGCCAACTTCACACGACAAGAGGTGGCCCGCGATGCTGACGAGTTCAAGCGTAAGTTTGACTCCCTGTGGTCTGACTTCAAGAAACAAATTGCCGGATGAAACACACACACAAAACACGCCTCCTCGAATACCTCGAAGAGTTCGGAAGCATAACAACGCTCGAAGCTATACGCGACCTTGGAAACACGCGCCTTGCGGCTCGCATCTCTGACCTACGACGTGAGGGCTACGACATCACAAGCCAACCCATGAAAGTCCCGACGCGGTGGGGGACGGAAACCACCGTGACCAAATACATCTATTCACCATGCCTCGATACGAAGTGACCTACTTCCGGGGGCACGATCACGACGACTGGGACAAGGCGCAGTTCGACGCGGTCGATGCAGACGAAGCAAAACAAAAAGCCCTTGACGTTATCCCACCCGGCCACCGGGTGAAAAGAATCAAACCAGTGCAAACCGTGCTGCCTCAAAACCTTGGACAAGACCAAGACGGCTACCCCGTAGACCCCTTTGGAATGCGCGACGCATTCGACAACCTTTGTGAACAAGCAGACAAAATCATTCAAACCCATAACACAATGGAACAAACAACAAAAATTCAGAACATCACCCCACAAGGGACGTTCGACTACAACGGAAAGACCTTTCACAAATTCGACGTCATTCTCGAAAATGGCATGGTCGGAGAAGTGAACGCCATGACCCCGGACAAGTGGAAGGAAGGTGACGAGTGCGTGGTCAAAGAGCAAAACACCACCAAGTGGGGACCGCGCCTCAAGCTCGACAAGCCCGGCTTCAATGGTGGCGGTTCATCAAGCCCCAAAGCACCCGCCAACAACGACGTCAAAGGCATTGTGGCAAGCTGGGCCGTTGCTTGTGCCATGCAAGCAGCAGGAGACCCCTTCCAGAAGGACTACGACTCGATCGTGCTGCAACTCGCACGGGTGGCCTTGAGTGCTCGAAAGGTCATCAAAGACGAAGTGGAGGTCTGATGTGGGAGACAGGAACACCAACGGAAGAGGGATGGTACCTCTGCGCATGGAAGATGGGTGACGGCTACGTCTACGCAGTCGGCAAATGGACGGGGGGTGAATGGTTCACCTCCATGTCCGCCGAGCCGAACACCTACCAAGTCATCACAGGACCAGACCAACAAGACAAGATGCTCGACGAATTACACGAAACACACAAACAAAATGGAAAAGCGAAACAGGTGGACCGCGCGTGAAGTGCGAACTATGAAAGTCCGATTCAAGGACGGATTGTCCGACCAAATGATTGGAGAAGAATTGAACCGAACGGCAGACTCGGTTTCAAACATGAGGCGCAAACATGGCCTCACAAGGAAACAAGGACGCAAAGTTGGACAACGAAGTGCCCGTGTTGTCAAGTCAAATACAAAGCAAATGGAGGTGTCAATCTTGTGGGGCCTCATCAAATACACGAAGGCATGAAAGACTACATCAGAAAGCACTTCGGCTCCCAAAAGCAATGCGCCGAAGAGCTGGGAGTGAGTGAGAAGACTGTGGGGAACTGGATGGCAAAGAACCCAAGCGGCATCCTCAAGCACGCCCGGCAAATCGTGGAGACCAAGAACACGACGTACCTACAACTTCACGGAGAGGTGGAGTACCGGGAGCATGAGTTGAAAGTTCTTGAACCAATAAGGGAGACGTGAACCACGCGTCTCTCTTTTCCGGGATCGGAGGTTTCGACTTGGCCGCCGAGTGGATGGGTTGGAACAACGTCTTCAACTGCGAGTGGGAGGAGTTCCCGCGACAAGTCCTGAAACATCACTTCCCAAATGCCATACAACATGGAGACATCAAAGAACTCGACGCGACAACTTACGCTGGACGAATTGATATACTCACAGGAGGGTTTCCGTGCCAACCCTACTCCCTCGCCGGCAAGCGAAAGGGAAAGGAAGACGAGCGCCACTTGTGGCCAGAGATGCTGCGCGTTATTCGAGAATGCGCCCCGCGCTACGTCGTGGGCGAGAACGTTCGCGGCCTTGTTGGTTGGAATGGAGGGTTGGTCTTCGAGGAGGTGTGCGCTGACTTGGAAGCTCAAGGGTACGCCGTACAACCGTTCTTACTTCCAGCTTGCGGCGTCGGTGCCCCTCACAGACGCGACAGGGTTTGGTTCGTTGCCTACTCCGAGCGCATTCGATTGGAACACGGCACGAAGCAGGGAAGCCCACGCAAAGGCAGTCGAAAAGTGGGGCCATTCCTTGCAGCCGACATTAAAACAAATGGCAGCTTTCAACCTACTGCCGACCCCAGCCACACGAGATTACAAGGGCGCAAGGTCACAGGAAGCACTAAAAAAGGCGGGCAGGAACGAGACGAACAGCTTGCCCGATGCGTTTGCCAAACTTGGCAAAACTTCCCAACTGTCCCCCCTGTTTGTGGAGGAGATGATGGGCTTCCCAAAGAACTGGACGGCATCACCTTTTCAAAGTGGCGACGCGAAAGTATAAAAGCATATGGCAACGCCATTGTCCCTCAAGTCGCTTTGCAGATATTTAAGGCCATAAACCGGTACGAGAATGGAGCGAAACTTTAAGGGCGTGTGGATCGCCGCAGAGATATGGTTGGACAAAGACCTCACCCTCGTCGAGAAGGCTTTGCTCGCCGAGATAGATTCGTTCACGGGCAATGGTCGCTCGTTCATGAAGTCGAACGATACTATTCAAGACGAGTACGGAATCTCCCGGAACACCATCGGACGGTCCCTGCGCAAGCTCGCCGACCGGGGTTTTGTAGAGGTAACTTTCAATGGACGAGTGCGTTGCGTCACTACCCGTGCAGGCAGCATCCCCAAAATGGGGAGGCAGAGTACCCAAAATGGGGAGGCAGCATCCCCAAATGATACCTCTACTAATACAAGTAAAAGAACAACTTACAATACATTAAAAGAGAAGGGTGTGGTGTTGCCTTTTGATTCGAAGGAATTTGCAGACGCTTGGGACGTGTGGTTGACCGAGCGCCGCGAACGAGGAACCAAAAAATATACCCAGCGCGGCGAGCAAGCCGCCCTCCATAAATTGCAGAAAGATTCACAAGGGGACGAGGCCACGGCCATCGCGATCATTCACGAAAGCATCGCGCACGGCTGGCAAGGTCTCTTCCCACTCAAAAACCGAAAGAATGACACCAAAAGACTTGGCCCTTCGGACGGCTCGCTCATTGCAGAGCATCTCCGACGCCTCGCGAATGAGTCCGGAGAGGGCATGGCGTGAAGGCACCAACGTACTCGTCGCGTACCGAGAGGCCCCAGCAAAGACGGAAGCCACCCTCATCATCTTGTTAAAGGAGACCCTCCAATACCTCGACTACAACAAAGGCATCACCGCCGACCGTGACATCTTGGATGCGGTCCACCATCTACGGGACACCTTCCCAGCCATGAAGCTCGAAGAATGGGCGGTCATCATGCACCGCCTCAAAACGGGCGAATACAGGCCCGGATATGAGCGTTTGAAACTTCCCGAATTGGTTGATATATTCAGGCAGTACGAAGGCGAACGAGCCGCCGTCAGAGAAGGCAATTGGAACGAGCTAAAGAAGCACGCACCCGATCGCCTCAGCGACGACCAACTGGACGCCTTGTATAAGAACTACAAGAAACGTCGTGAAGCGGAAAGCAAAGAACTCCAAAAGGGCGCAGACATCAAGCGAGTCCAGGTCAAGAACGGGCGGTGGGAGCACATCCCGTACCCGAACGACAAACCGGAGCGCGATGGTGAAGAAGGTGGACACGGTGTTCAGCCAATACATCCGCCTGAGGGCGAGTGACCACCGAGGTATGGGAGAGTGCTATACGTGCGGAGCAGTCCGACATTGGACCGAGGTAGACGCGGGGCACTTCATGAGCCGGGCGTGCATGAGCACACGATGGGACGAGAAGAACGTCCAGTTCCAATGCAAGCGGTGCAACGGCTTCCGAAGTGGGGAGCAGTTCCTTTTCTCCCAACACCTCGACAGGCAGCACGGAGAGGGCACCGCCGAGGCACTCTTGATTGAATCGAAGAAGACGCGCAAGTTTTCCCGCGACGAACTCGAAGCCCTATACCATCACTACAAGCGCAAAGTCGATGAACTCAAAAGCACGAAGGGACTTTGACGCATGGTTCACGGAGCACTACGACGAGCTCGTAGAAGTCTCCCGTCGGTTGCATCGTGACAACCTCGACCTCTTGCACCATACCTATCTCTCGTGCGTGCTGGCCCTACGCAAGAACAAGAACATCTTGGACAACCTTCCGGGATATGTTCACACCGCAATGTGGAACCTTTCCACGGGAACCTTTCGGAAGCTATACAAAATCACCGACGCACCCGACTACACCCACGTCTCGAACTACGACATCCAAGAGGCCATCAGAAAGGAGGAGGCGTTGATCATGGCCAACCACCTCTCGTGGTTTGATAGAACCGTTTTGGAGTTATATCTTGACGGGTGGAGCATGGCCGAACTTGCCCGGCAATCTGGAATAGGTGTGTCGGTCCTTTACGAATCCATCTCACAAAGCAAAAAGAAACTCCGCCGTGTTATTCGTAGACGTGAAAACTAGGACCGAGAGGTACGACATCTGCCTTGGATGCGAGCACTTCGTGACCACGACCAAGAGTTGCGGTCCCCTCGTGACAGAGGCGTTCACGGACTCTCCCTTGTGCGGGTGCTATATGCCCGCCAAAACAAAACTCAAGGTCGCATCGTGCCCGCTTGATAAGTGGCACGCCACCATCCAGCCGGAAGAGGTGGAGCAAATCAGAGAATACCTTGATCGCCCCAACCAAGACAAAACAATCGAAGAACTCAACGACCTTTCCCGTCGGTTCCTGACCGGACAAAAGGCGAGCGGGTGTTCTTCATGCAACCGGAAACTCTTACAACAACTCAAAGACCTCGTACACAATGCCGATACCCACTCCTAAACAAGACGAAAAGATGACCGAGTTCCTCAACCGATGCATGAGCGATGAGGTTATGAAGACCGAGTTTACAAACGAACGCCAACGTATGGCAATATGCGCCAAGGAATGGAGCAAAAAATAACAGACAATTTCTACCTCAACGTCGGGCAACTTCACGACTACTCCCACGACAAAACCCTCGTCATTGAACGGGCGCGTCGTGGGGTGACTGCGCTGGGCCTTGAGTGGAGCGACATCATCGCGCAAAACCGAAGGGGCCACGTAGCCGACACCCGGCACATCGTTTCGAAGTATCTTCGGGACAACGGCTTCAGGTTTCAAGAAATCGCCAAGACCCTCCAACGAACGAACCACACGACCTCGTGTTATAGCGTCCGGAGAGCTCAAGAACTTTTGGAGATTGACCGCCGCTTCCGGGCCGACTACAAGAAATTTTTGAACGCATGACCTTACGCAAAGTCAAAAGAATGCTCAACGAGAGCGACGACTTCTTGGTGTTTACACGCAAGGACACCGGGGCCGACGTCGCCAACTTTGGAGTGTTCCACAAAGACACCGACTCGTGGGAGATTCTTTTGAACCTCGCCGTCTCCGACTATCACATACGAGAAACCCTCCGGAATGTTCTTAACGCCGCCGATACTTATCGAGACCAGCAAGCTGAGGACTCACCCGAATAACCCTCGGTTTATCCGAAAGGAGAAGATGGAGTACCTCAAGCGGTCCATCTCCCAAGACCCGAAGATGATGACCGTTCGACCTCTCTTGGTCAACCCTGACATGGTGGTGTTTGCAGGGAACCAAAGACTCCGTGCCTGCATCGAGCTTGGATGGGAGGCAGTCCCTTGTAGCGTGTGCGACTGGACCGAAGAGGAGCAAGAGCGGGCCATGATCAAAGACAACGCCCACCACGGAGAGTTCGATATGGACATTCTAGCAAACGGCCCCCACGAACCCGAACAACTCCAAGAGTGGGGGGTTCCGATTGACTGGGACAAACCCGAACCCGAAGACAAACCAAAAGAACTGAAGCAATGCAAGCACTGCGAGAAGATGATACCTTGACAGAGTTGGACACTTTAGAACCAAAAAAGGCAAACATGGTCGAGGCCCTCACAAAGGCGTTGGGCATCGTGAAGCTCGCGTGTGAGTCGTGTGGCATCTCAAGGCAGACTCACTACAACTGGCTCAAGGAAGACCCAGCATATAAGGCAGCGTGTGACAACCTTCCGGAGGTCGTGTTGGACTTTGCCGAACACCACCTACACAAACTCATCTCACAAGGCAACCCAGCGGCGACCATCTTCTATATGAAGACCAAAGGCAAGGGCAGGGGCTACGTGGAGAGACAAGAGATTGAGGTGGCCGAGAAGAAGCCCCTCTCGTGGTTTGTGTCTGACGACTCCTCGGTGTCATGACGCGCACCCAAAAAAAGAACCGCAAGAGACGAGCGAGAGAGAAGGCCAAGAACAAGCAAGGCCGCAAGGACTTCCGCGCCTTCCTCGATGAACGAGGCATCGCCTACCAAGAGAAGACGAAAGGGCACTATCTCATCGGCGACGTGGTGTATTTTTACAAGGCCATGAAGTACCAAAAGAAGGGGTGTTGGTATTCGTTCAATTCACACGAGGAATTTTTGGATAGCTTGTGAGGCAACCCGCCACATACTACCACGTCAAGAACTCGCCCGCCAAGATTCAAGTTCACCAAGGCGGGACGCGATCGGGCAAGACCTACTCCATCCTCACGGCACTCATTGAACTGTGCCACCGCAACGAGAACTCCGGGGCGGTTATCACCATCGCTCGAAAGACCTTCCCCGCCATTCGCGCCTCGGTCATGAGGGACTTCTTCGAGATACTCGAACGGGAGGACATCTACGACGTCAACCTGCACAACAAGTCAGAGGCCACCTACATCCTATACGGGAACATGGTCGAGTTCATCTCGGTCGACCAACCGCAAAAGGTCCGGGGCCGCAAGCGTGACATCTTGTTTGTGAACGAGGCCAACGAGCTCACCCTCGAAGATTGGAGGCAACTTATGCTCCGCACCACGGGGCGGGCCATCATTGACTACAACCCCTCCGACGAGTTCCACTGGATATACGACCACGTGTTGACCCGGCCCGACCACGAGTTCTTCCAAACCACATACAAAGACAACCCGTTCCTACCCGAGTCCACCGTCGCAGAGATTGAACGACTCAAGGAAGCCGACCACGACTACTGGAGGGTCTACGGATTGGGCGAGCGTGGCGTCTCCCGTGCGACCATCCTCACCCACTGGAAGCAAGTAGTTCAAGTCCCGGAAGGGTGGCGCCTGTTGTCTCTTGGTTTAGACTTTGGATATACCAACGACCCCACGGCCATCGTCAAGGTGTACACCGACGGCCACGGCTTTTGCCTCGACGAGGTTTGCTACGCCACGGGCCTCACGAATGCAGCCATCGCCCAAACGCTACGAGACGCCGACATCGGCAAGGCCATGATCGTGGCCGACTCCGCCGAGCCCAAGTCCATCGACGAAATACACGGGCACGGGTTCAACATACACCCAGCACGCAAAGGCCCGGACTCGGTTCGGTCGGGCATCGACTTCCTCCGGTCCCGCCCGCTCCTCATCACAGAGCGCAGCGTGAACGGCATCAAAGAACTCCGGAACTACAAATACAAGGAGGACAAGAACGGGCGCCAACTGAACGAGCCCGTCGACGCCTTCAACCACTTTGTAGACGCCTCACGCTACGCCGTGACGTGGAACCAAACGAACCCGAACTTCGGGCAATACGCCCTCGGATAACTTGAGGAATCAAACCTTTTGAACTTGTAACAATATGAAGCTGCGCCTCCCCGCCTCTTTTCAAGACCTCACCTTGCGTCATCTTATGACGCTCGAGACCGAAACCGACCCCGTTAAGCGCGTCCAAGCCGTCACGGGTCACTCCTTCGCGGAACTCCGCAAGATGCCCCACAAACTCATCGTGGAGGCCAACGCACACCTCGACACCTTGCAAGCCAACGAGGTCGCCCAGCACAAAGAAATCATCGAGCTCAACGGCGTCGAGTACGGGTTCGTTCCGGACTGGGACGAGTTCAGCGCCGGAGAGTGGATTGATATGGAGACGTACACGGCGAACTTCTGGAAGACGCCACACAAGGCCATGAGCATCCTATACCGGCCACTCGAAAGGAAGTGGGGGGATCGCTACTCGATCAAACCGTACACGGCCAAAGAGGACGCCGACGTGTTCCTCGATATGCCCGCCCCTCTCGTCGCCGGTGCGTTGCTTTTTTTTTGGAGTACCGAAAAGAAACTACTCAACGCTTTGCAGTCCTCTTTAATTCAGAAGACTCAGGAGGTGACGAGTTTGCTGCAAAGTGGGGATGGTACCCCGTCCTCTACACCTTGGCTGGCGAGGACATTCTTAAAATGGATGCGGTCACGAAACTACCCGTTGGCCACGCCTTCACCCACCTCGCCTACCTCAAGGACTTGAACTTCAAAAGAGAGCAAGCAAGCAAGAACCGCATCGCATGATCACATTCAACAATATCGTCTCCAAGTTTCAGGAGTTCTGCGACGACCACTTCTTCATCAAGACGTTCTCGTATGGCTCGCCCTCGGACGTCGACCTGGAGAAGTTCGAGCAGTACCCGCTCCTTCACTTGGTGTACACGGGTGGGGACTACAACTCGCCCAAGGCCAAGACCTACAACCTCGAAGTCTACATCTTGTCCTTGCCTCCCTCGAAGGCGGATAAGGTAGAATATCAAAAGGAGAACATCTCCAACGCCGAGCAGGTGGCCGAGGACATCTTGGCCGACATCCAGAACGGAGGAAACATCTTCCAATTTGGGTTTCATTATGACCTCGTCAACGCCTCGGTGACGCCGCTTGAAGAGACCCAGAGCAACGCCCTTGCTGGATGCCTCTTGGACATTGCTATCTCGGTCCCTTACACCTACGACTCGTGCAACGCTCCCTTGACAGGCGTTGAACCGGAGGGAAGCGATACGCCCTCGTTCAAGGCTCGTGGCTTGCTCCGCGTCAAAGAACTTGACGGAAGCCCCGACGTACTCTCAGTAGCTACCATCAACGTTCCCAACGGCTCTTTGACCGACGATGGAGACGGGACAATTACTTTGGACTTTGCTGGTGGGGCGGTGAGTGCGGTGACGGCTACTGCGCCCCTGTCGAGTACAGGAGGCACTACGCCCGACATTAGCTTGGACACGAGCGGGGTGACGGCAGGAAGCTATACGGCAGCGAATATCACCGTGGACTCTTTCGGTAGGATTACAAACGCCACCAGCGGAGCCGTAGCCGACGCCACCCGAATCCTCGTAACAGCGAAAAACGTTTCGGGGGGTCAGCTCGCCAAGGGCACACCCGTCCACGCTGTCACACCCGTAAGCTCGGGTCAGCAGGTGGAAGTCATCGCGGCACGAGCCGACACGCCCTCGGCTATGCCCGCCACCCTCGTACTCAACGAGACGCTTGAAGACGAAGAGGAAGGAGAAGCCATCGTCGTGGGGTTGATTCAAAACGTCGACACCTCCGCCTTCACAGCGGGCGACGTCATCTACGTCGGGGAGACGGGCGGATATACAAACGTCAAGCCCACGGGAACCAACCTTATCCAGAACCTCGGGGTAGTAGTCAAATCCCACGCCTCCTCAGGAAGCGGCATCGTGTACGGATCGGGACGCTCGAACGACGTGCCTAACATCCCCGAGGGGTATGGGTGGCTCGGTAACGCCTCCGGGGTGGCTACACCTACCCTCTTCAACTTCTACCTCAACAGGTTCGACGACACCGCCTCGACGATGGCCGCAACCCTCGACGCAGGGACGGCGACGATTGAGCGCATCGACACGGCACGCTGGACAGGTACGGGCGTCTACCTCAGCCAACAGAGCGACACGCCAAGCTCGGGCAACGCAATCAAGAGAAAGGTCTACTACAAAAACGAGTTTGGAAGTACCGCCGCCTTCGGGACGTGGACGCTCATTCACGAGTTTGCAGACGACACGAGCTACGCTGACGCGCTCACCTACATTAACGACACTATCATCGCAGGACAAACCAACGGCACGGCTCCGGCCTCTTTGGTGATGACGTGGGAAGACGCTTCAGGTTTTTCCGGTTTGCTTGACGACTACCCCGGCGCAGCGGCGGCGTACTCGCTCCGCTTGCTTGACTCGACGTATACAGGTTCAGCCATCCGCGTCCGTAGGGCCTCAGACAACGCAGAGCAGGACATCGGGTTTGATAACAACGAGCTTGACACCGCCGCCCTCGCTTCGTTCTGCTCAGGTACAAATGGGTTCGTTAAAACGTGGTACTCACAAACAGGCAGTCACGATACTACTCAGACGGCAACGGGAAGCCAGCCCAAGATATACGACAGCGTAACGGGGGTAGTGACTCAGAACGGAAAGCCCGCTGTAGATTTTGATGGAAGCAATGACTTTCTTGACAGCACTGGTTTGTCGGAAACAACCCTTACCAGTTTTCATGTCGCAAAGCCTGATCAAACAAACAGCGGCGATGCGTTTTTGTGCTGGGACGGTACTACGGGTTCTTCGTTCTTTCGATACAACAGCACTGGCAATATGCGCGTAAACCATAACGGCGGATTCACCAGCACCACAACATACACCGCAGCTCAAAACCTTGTGTTTGCCTTGTTCTCGACCTCGCCCAAATTGGGCTATAATGGAGCCACGGCGGAGACTGGCAGCGCCACGGGTAAGACCACAACAGGCGTCCGCATAGGTCAGAAAGGAAACACTGACTACTTCAACGGCAAGGCCCAGGAAATTGTGGTTTGGCCTTCTGACAAGTCGGCAGACCGCTCAGGCATTGAGACCAACATTAACGACTTCTACAGCATCTACTAATGAGTCAGTACATCATCGTCCTCCCCGAAGGTTTCCTGACAAGTGAAGTCAGAGCCAAGAGCATCACCCGCGAGCTCTACAACATCACCGTCCCCGTAGCCGTTCAAGAGGAATACCAAAAGGACGCCACCGTCTTCGGAGTCATCACACACCCCGACGGCATCCAGCACGCGCTCCAAGTCGATACGGACTACATCATCCCGGTAAGCCCACAAGCCACCATCGAGAAGCTCGTCTCCCTCTTCCCGGAACTTAGCGAGCAGGAGAGATTCAACCTCGCCTCCTACGTGCTCAACAACCAAGAGTTCCCATTCGGGAATATCGTGCCCTCAACCACCACCATCAGAGACTACGACTATATGGTCGCCAACGGATGGTTCCCAGAAGAGCCCGAATGAGGTACTTGCTCATCCTTCCTCTCGTAGCCGCTGGCCTCTGCCTGTTTATCCTTGGGCCTTTCTTTGGGTTCTTCCTGCGGGTAGGTACAGATCCTCGCCCGTGGCCGTGGATTTACGACATCTTCCGTGACCTCTCAGCGATGGCTTCTATCATGGCGTCTTCCTTCTTGGATTTCTCTTTGACCAAGGCCAACGGCTACCCCTTCGGACACCAAACCATCTCGGCGGTGTTGGGCGTCAATGCAGCACGTGGCACGCTCTCCCCTCTGGGTAACAAGCTGCGCAACCTGCTCGACTACATCGACCCCGACCACTGCCAAAAGGCATACGACAAAATCAAAACACCATAACACATGGAATTTTTCACAGAACACTGGGCAGAAATCGCCCTCGCCGTTATCGCCCTCGCTGGCACAATCACCGGACTCACAGAATCGACTGAAGACGACAAGATCGTGGACGTCCTCCGCCGCATCGTAAACGCCATCGTATTCGGCAAAGCGAAGTGAAGACGGACGACTTCGATAAGGTACTCAAGGACTTTGCCGAAGAGGTAAACCTTGCAGCCAAGCGAACCCTCGGCTCCCGTAAGATTGGCAAGAACCGGTCCTATGGTGTCGCGTCGCGCTCCTTGCAGAAGTCGCTCGAATACAAAATTGGAGACGGCAAGGTGGAGTTTGGTTCGCCACTCCCCTACGCCGCCTTCATCCATTGGGGCGTCAACGGAACCAGACGGAACCGGAACGCCCCCTTCTCTTTTGGCAGCAAGCAACCGCCTCTCGAACCCATCATGGAGTGGATGAAGGTGAAGCGCTTGAGACCAAGAGACAAAGACGGCAAGTTCGTCAAACGCATTGGACCGCGTGGCGGCGACCGACTAAAGAGCGCCGCCTTCATGATCGCGCGAAGCATCAAACGCAACGGCATCCACGGCCTCAAATACTACTCCGTGGCCCTTGAGAGCATCGTGCCACAATTCACAGACAAGATGGGCGACGCCCTTGTCAAAGACCTCCTCTCCTCCCTCTCCTTCAAGACGGGGAACATCACCGTGAAACTCAAATAAAATGGCCGCAAGAATCTTTGACGACCCCGGCTTTGACGTCCGCCCCGCAGGGCAACCGCTCATCTTCTCAATTGACGACACGGGCACGACGCCCGACCGGTTCGTGGTCATCGTGAAACGTTCAAGCGTCTACACCGCTGGGACGCCCGTTCAGGTGGCCAAATTCTACCTCACGCCCAACACGAATGGGGTGGCCTTCTTTGACCTCTCACCCATTGCCGAGAGTATCTTGGAGTTTCCTTTGAAGGCGGGCAGCACGGTCGTCCACAAGACGGCGGTGGTTGCCGATGCAATGGATGGCCTCACCATGCAGAGGTTCCAAGTGCAGGTGGCCGAATATAACTCCGGCACCGAAGGCAGCGTGGACGACACCGAAGAAGTAATTGTGACCAACGGAACCCAACAAATCGCCGACGGCTTACACCCAAGTTTCAACGACTACCTATGGGGCAACGACGTCGGGTTCTTGACTGAACGCCCCGTGGCGAACAACGTGATCACACACCGCGCCCGACGTGACGAGGAGATGGTGGTGAGCTTCATCGACGGCGACGACATCGGAGAGGCAAGAGCGGGTACATATATTTTGCGGGCAACCTATGTGCCTTATACCGGTTCTTCTTACACTGGGCCAGTAGGGGCGGCCTACACCGGAACGGACGTTACCGAGATGCTCCTACAAATCCCAATTGGCGGCCCGAATTTGGTGGCCAATTACGCCTCCGTTCCTTTCACCTTGGAAGAGACCGACTACATCGACTTCTATTTGTACCGAAGCGACGCGCCAAACCAAGCACAAATCGGCAACGCCTACCGCGTAGTCTTTGACGACACGAGAGGGTGCCGCAACACGGCCACGCAGGTCGCATGGATCAACACGAAGGGCGGGTGGGAATACCTGCGCTTCGATACACGAGCACCCAAGCAAATCAGCGTCGAGGGCAAGACCTTCCGCAAGACCATTGGCACCT
>Ga0208644_1001613_pt1 | contig 18711 bp, 31 predicted proteins | sample VirMetDEL_Nov_18_FD_184517 | JGI IMG/M metagenome (GOLD analysis project Ga0208644, IMG submission 184517) | Aqueous microbial communities from the Delaware River and Bay under freshwater to marine salinity gradient to study organic matter... | ecosystem: Environmental > Aquatic > Marine >... | reverse complement strand
CAGGTACCGGGACAGCCACAATCGGCAGTGGAACTACCGGGGCTGGAGTTGGAGGTGCTGGCGGAGATATTGCTGGGGTTGGCGGAGCTGGAGATGGCGGGATAGCTCAAGGAGGCGCAGGGACAGGAACTACCGGAGGAACAACCGGAGGAAGCGTTGGGCTCCTTGACGAAAACGTAACCCCCGGAGGAGCGACCGGAGGCACCGGAGGAGCTACCGGAGGCACCGGCGGAGTTACTGGTGGTACCGGAACAACCTCAGGAGGAGTAACCGGAGGAACAACCGGCGGGGTAACGGGGGGAACAACTGGAGGAACTACCGGAATAGAGTTCGGCTCCCCAGCTTATTGGGATGCTGTCTATGCCAATATGCCTAGGCCGCCAACTGGACAGCCTCCAACGCAGCCTGAATATGTACCGCCTCCTGAATACGTTTCTCCTGAGACTAAATCAGCAGACTTGATGAACCAGGTTGGGCAGCTATTTATCCAAGGCGTAAACCGAGTTGATGGGGTTCCCACCAACCCGTCTAGCTCATGGGCTAACTCTGGCACTGGTCAGGTTAGGGACTTTGTCACCCCTAGGCCGCAACCGTCAGGGCCTGCGCAATTCGGCTCTGAAGGGTGGCTTAATGAAGCCATTGCTACCCAAGCAACAACGTCACCCATGCTGCCTGTGAATCCGGTTAACTCATGGGCGAACTCTGGAACTGGACAGGTTCAGGACTTTGCAACTCCTCAAACTCAGACGGCCCCGCAATTCGGCTCAGAGGCATGGCTAAACGCCATTCTTGCCGGAGCTGGTCTTGGAGCCGCAGGGGTCGGCCTTGCTGGCTTGGGAGGAAGCAGCCCAGTCAATGGCTGGGCCTTTAGCGGAACTGGAACACCCCAAGACTTCGTTACTCCTGGCCTTGGGGGTGGGACTGGTCTTGGAACTGACCTTGGCGGCGGATTGGGCGGAGGAACAGGTTCGGGAACTGGATTGGATGGCGGGGCAGGCCTTGGAGGCGGGACCGGACTTGGAGACGGGACAGGCCTTGGAACAGGGACTGGGCTTGGAGATGGAACAGGCGGCAATGGAACTGGAGACGGAGATGGTTTAGGAGGTGGCATTGGGGCTGGCTTGGGTGGCCTGCTTACAGATACCGCCCCGATTGTTGATCAAGCGGTGCAGCCTACAAACAACCCGTTTGATTTTGGGTTTCCAGACCTTTCTATGTTTTCCGGGGGAACGCCAGGCGGCCTCGGAGAAGCAACCGGCTCAGGAATTTATGGGGGCAAAATGGGTGGTTTTCAAGCAAAATACCCCAAGACGCCCAAAAAGAAAAAACGCGGGATAACCGTTCAGATTGCAGGAGCTAGACGCAATGGCTGATGTCATTACAACCACCGGCACAACCGCCCCATGGGCCGCACAACAGCCGTACCTGACTCAGGGATTTCAGGCTGCTCAGAATGAGTTTTTAACGCAAGGCGCCAATGGAAATTGGACGGCAAACGCCCTTGAGTGGTACAGCGACCCAGAGACAGAAAGCACCTCTACCGTCTCCCCGATGGGTTTCGGCACTCGGCGACAAATACGGAACATCACCAACCTTGCAAACAACAGGAACATCCTGAATCCTGCTGAAAGGTATGCTGCCCAAGCAATTCGCGGGAATTACCTTACCGCTGATACCAATCCGTATCTTTCGGACATGGTAGAAGCCGCAAGCCAAGCGGCTAGAGAGCAGTTCACAACGCAGACAATTCCGGGATTAAGCTCAAGATTCGGGATGTCCGGCAGAACCGGAAGCCCCGGCATGATGAATGCCTATGACTCCGCTGCTGCTGGATACGGAAGAGGCGTGGCAGATATTGCTACAAACCTCTACGGCACTGCATACGAGAACGAGCGCCAGCGCCAGCAAGAGATGGCCATGTTTGCGCCCGACCTCCTGCAAGCTCGCACAGGAATGTATGGTGCAGGACTTGAAGCCCAACAGCTTATAGACGAGCAGCGACAGCGAGAGCTTACCGACAGGGTTAATCGCTTTAACTTCTTGCAGAAAGCCCCAGGGGAAGCCATCGCTAACTACATGAGAAACGTCTCTGGCCAATACGGCGGGCAAGAAACAAAGCAGCAGCCTGTCTTTGAGCCTTCTGGCTGGTCTCAGATTTTGGGCGGCTTGACGGCGGCTCAGCAGACTGGCCTTCTGGGCACAATCGGAAACTTTTTAGGCGGCCTTTTTGATTAAGGAAAGCACATGGCAAATCCATTTGACGCGCTGAATCAAGGTCTCGAAAGGCTTTCCACAAGCCCCTTGGGAATGGCTGGCCTAGGGCTTTTGATGCAGCCAAGCCAAAGCCTTGAGCCAATCAATCCTTGGGAGTATGCGGCCAAAGGAATGCAGATGGGCATTCAGAACAGGCGGACTCAGCAGGAAGATAAAAGAAGGGCTGAGCAGTACGCGCTCGCTATCGAGGAATACAACCGAAAGAAGCTGAAGTACGAAGAAGAGAAAGCTCGCAAGGAACAAGAGCAAAGGGCTCTTGATGCCGCCATGGCTAATTTGCCACCGGAGCAAATACCTATGGCGCGAGTTCTTGGAAAAGACTTCCTGAAGATGCAGCTCGAAAACTCCATGAAGCCCCCGCAACAGACAAATCTAGAGCGGAACCTTATTGCTGCCGGACTTCAGCCCGGAACGCCTGCTTTCCAAGATGCAATGATGAAAGGAATCATGCGGCCCTCTGTGCAGATTGGAGCCCCTGAAAAGCCTTTGTCTGTTTCGGAGCTTTCCAATCTTAGAGGCCCATCTGGGGAAGCCCTCCCTTACGGGATGACTTCGGCACAAGCTCAAGCAATGGGCGCAACCCCTAGAACCCCAAATGACCCTATTCAGCAGGCCGAAGAAATCGCTAGAAGGAAGCAGAGGCTAAAAGAGGAAACTGCAAGTCAGGGCGTTCCTCAGGCGCTTCAGGGAATATATTCCGCCAGAAGCCAATGGTCTCAAAACAAAACATCTCCAGAAGCTATTGCAAGGCTTAACCAAGAGCGCCGACGATTAGCGCAAATTCTGGCGGCCAAGCGAAACCCCGGAAGAGCCCCGACAGATGCGGACGTTCAGATTGCTTTGCAAGACATTCCAGACCCGTTTTCTATCCAGCAGGGATTGGGTTCAATGATGGGAGAGGACCCGTTTGCAGCTCGCATGAAGGTTGTGGAAGAAGAACTTGGGGCCGGCAAACAAGGCTGGCAAGAAGTAGCGCCAGGCGTTCGGATTCGGAGGAAGTAACGTGCCAATTTTTGAAGCCGAGATTAACGGAGAAGTTTTCGAGGTAGAGGCCCCGGACGAGGCTTCCGCAATTTCGGCTATTCAAGGAAGCGCGCCTTCTGAATATGCGTCTCCCGCTGAAGGCATGGGCATGGGGGAAAGAATTTCCGCGGGCGCAGGCAAGGCGGTTTATGACGTTGGCCGAGGCATTGGGCAGCTCATCGGGGTTTTTCCTCAAGAAGAGATTGACGCGGCCAGACAGCGCGACGCGGCATTGATGGCGACAGGCGGGGGAATGGCAGGCAATGTCCTTGGGAATGTAGCGATGTCTGCAATCCCGGGGCGCGCCATGATGGGAATCCCCGGACTTGCTACCGCAGGAAGGGCGCTTGCCGCTCCCTCTACGCTTAAGCAGGCCGCAGCAGGCGGGGCAATGTTTGGCGCTGTTCAGCCTACAGCCACGGGGGAAAGCCGGATTTCTAATATCGCCATGGGGGCTGGCGGCGGCTCTGCTGGCTACGGGGCAATGGCGGGACTTGGAAGAGTTATGGCCCCTCAAACACCAGAGGCGGTCAGGGACCTGATTGCTCGCGGAGTCACGCCTACGCCAGGACAGATTCTTGGACCAACAGCCAGCCGAATGGAACAAGGGTTATCCAGCCTTCCCGTGGTCGGGGATATCATTAAGGGCGCACAGACAGGTTCCATTGAGCAGTTCAATAAAGCCGTTGGGAACGAGGTTCTTTCCTCTGTTGGAATGAGAGTTCCGGCAGACATCAAGCCCGGAAATGAAATGGTTAAATACGTTGGCGATAAGCTTGATGAGCAATACACATCTTTGCTTCCAAAGATGTCGGCAATCATTGATGACCAGTTTACTTCTGAAATTGCCACAATTCGGCAAATGGGAAATCAGTTGCCAAAAGACAAAGCACGGCAATTAAACAATATTCTTCAGGAGACAATGGTAAAAAGGATTGGGAGTTCTCGCGGCATACGAGGAGAGACGATTAAAGAGATCGAATCGTCTCTGCGGAAAAAGGCATCACAATATCAAGGCTCAAGCAGCGCAGATGACCAACAACTAGGAGATGCTATAGCCGAATCTCTTAACTCGTTGCGGGCTTTAATAAACCGAAGTAATCCAAAATTTGCTAAAGAGCTTTCAAATATAAACAAGGGATGGGCTAAGCTGGCAGTGCTGGAAACAGCAGCGGGACGCGTAGGGTCAACAGAAGGCGTATTCTCTCCAGAAGCCTTCAGGGGAGCTATAAAGGCCGGTGATACAAGCGTCCGTGATAGGAGATTCGCAAGAGGACAAGCCATGATGCAGCCCCTCGCGCAAGCTGGCGTCAACGTCCTTGGGAAAACCGTTCCAGACTCAGGAACGCCTTACAGATTCGGAAGTGCCGCACTTGGTGGAGGGCTGGCGACCGGCGCGCTTGGCGGAATGATTGACCCAACATTAGCTGCTTCAATCCTTGGGACTGGAGCCGTATACGGGACAGACATTGGGCGAAGGGCTGCTGCGGCTGCGCTTACTCAAAGGCCAGAGGCAATCCAAGCCCTAGGACGCGGTGTTTACGGACTTGCGCCTTCTGCGGGCCTTCTTGGAAGCGGAATGTCTCAATGATGGCCGAGTTTCACAAGGCCCATGCCTTCGTTGCCAAGTGGGAAGGGGGTTACGTCAACGACCCCGCAGACCGAGGCGGAGAGACTATCTTCGGGATATCCCGCAGAGCGCATCCTCACTGGGCAGGCTGGAAGATGGTGGACGCTGGGGATAGAGACTCGGAAGCCCTTAAGAGGGACGCAGAAAAGCTCTACCGCATGAGCTACTGGGGGCCGATTCTGGGAGACCAGTATCCCTCGCAAAAACTTGCTACTTTGGTTTATCAAGCTGCGGTAAACTGCGGGGTGAGTACAGCAGTCAGGTGGCTCCAGAAGGCGCTAAACGCTAACGGGGCCAACCTGAAAGAAGATGGGAAAGCGGGGAACCATACCCTGCACGCGATTCACGAGGCTGACCGAGAGTCGGCAACGTCAAAGGTAGTTGAGGACTTCAAGGCCTTTCAGAAGGCGCATTACTATGAGCTGGCCGCCAAGCCAGACCAAAGGCGCTTCTTGATTGGATGGCTCAACCGCGTGAACGCTGCGTGAGGACGGTATGGAGTTATCAAGAGATATAGGTCGGCACGATGCCGAGATTGAAGCCCTACAGAAAGAGATTTCGGAGCTTCGGCAAGAGATAAAGCAAATCAGCAAAATCCTGCACGAGGCCCGTGGCGGCTGGCGAACAATGATGCTGTTGGGCGGGGCCGCTGGCGCAGTAGGCGCGGCCATTGCAAAACTGGCGCAGTTCCATTGATCGCAGATACCATCGCTGCGGTCTTTGGGAAGGTTCTTGATAAAGCCTTTCCAGACCCTATTCAGAAGGCCCAGGTTGCTGCTGAACTTGAACGCCTCAAGCAGGACGGCGCTTTCCGGGAGTTGGAGATAGCCATAGGCGCTATCAAGGCTGAGGCGGGAAGCTCCGACCCTTGGACCTCCAGAGCCCGACCTTCTTTCCTTTATGTCTTTTATTTCATCCTGCTGGGCTTGGTTATCCTTGCCCCGGCAATCGGAATCATGCGCCCTGACGCCATGCGGGAATTTTTCCTGAATGTGAAGTTGGGCTTTGAGGCAATCCCGGAAGCTCTATGGTGGACGTTCAGCGCCGGGTATCTTGGATATACAACTGCGCGAACCTATGAGAAGGGAAAGAAATGAAACCGGGACTTTACGCCAACATTCACGAAAAGCGCGAACGCATTAAAGCGGGCTCTGGGGAAAAGATGCGCAAGCCCGGAGCAAAAGGCGCACCCACTGCGGCTGCTTTTAAGGCCGCCAAGAAAGGCAAGAAATGAACGGAATGGGACTACTCGACCCTCTCCTGAGCGAATACCTGCGGCAGCAGTACGCTCGCGCTCAAATGAATCGCCAGACGAACCCGCAGATGAGGCCGCAGATGCCTATGGGCGCAGGGCTGGTTCCTCAGATGCCTATGGGCGCAGGGCTGGTTCCTCAGATGCCTATGGGCGCAGGGATGCCGCCTCAGATGCCGCAAGTCATCCGAGACCCCAGCAGGCTTCCGGACGGCCAAAACAAGAACATGGCCTTCCCGACAAACCTCGGAATGAGTCCCGGACTGATGCCCGGAACGATGCGGCCCGGAATGATGAATCCAGGAATGAACCCGGGAATGATGAACCCCGGAATGAACCCGGGGATGATGCGACCGGGGATGAATCCAGGAATGAATCCCGGAATGATGCCGACTAGGTTCCGGTGAAACCAGCAAAGTACGAGGGGATGAACCGCTTCAGGTCCCAGTGGCTTGAAGCGAAGAAGGTGGGGTGGAATACCGAGCAGCTCGCTTCAAAGCTCGGCATTACGCTGCGCCAGACTTTCCAGAAGCGCCGGGACTGTGAAAAGTTCTTCGGGGACGGTTTGCCGTCCTTAGGAACCAACATAAACATCCCGAACCTCGACCACCAGCAAATCCCGGTCGGGCGGTACATCATCGCCTCCGACCTGCATCTCTGGCCTAATGTTCATTCCCGAGCAGAAGAAGCTTTCGTCAAGGTCATTTCCTCCAATCACTTTGACGGGTTGATTCTGAATGGCGACGTACTCGATGGCCCTGCGGTCAGTCGGTACGGAAAACGAATGGCGGAGGATATCCCGCATATTGTCGATGAAGTGTCTAATGCCCAAGCTCGGGTGCGTGAGTATGTGAAGGCTTCAAAGAATAAAAAGCTCACGCGCCACCTTATCCGAGGCAATCACGACTGGAGACTTGAGAACTACCTCCTGAACAACGCGCCAGCAGTCGAAGGTCTGCCAGGCACGCAGCTAGAGGACATCTTCCCGGACTTCGTGATTTCCATGTCTGCCAACATCACTGACCGAATTGTGATCAAACACCGATGGCACGCTGGGGTGCACGCCGCCTACAACAACGCCGTCCGTTCACATACTGCCGCAATGGTCACTGGAGACACGCACAGGCTTCAGCTAACGCGATATGCCGCCTATAACGGGGTGGCCTATGGTGTAGAGACTGGCTTCTTAGCTGACCGCTATGGGCCGCAATTCTCCTACGCTGAGAATCACCCACAGAATTGGTGCGAAGGCTTCTGTGTTCTGGAGGTGGAGGACGGAGAGCCTCACGTAGAGCTGATTGATTGCTCTCGAAAGAATCCCAGATTCATGGGGAGGTCGATTCATGGTCGTAATTGATATTGAGGATAGGCGCCGAAAGAAAAGGGAATTCGGCTCCTATGCCTGCGGAGACTGCGGCTTTGAAATGTGGGCGCTATGGACAGATGGCCGCGTTACTTGCTGCAACTGCGGCGCCATGGCCACCGACATCTTCACCAGTCTTTCGAAAGATTCTCCGCCCAGCGAGCGTTCGTGAATCCTAGCTGGGCCGCGAAAGGCTCTGGGATGAAGTACCGGATGCGGTGGTCGTAGACCTTGCCATTCTCGTCTACCACGTAGGTATTCACAGAAGCCTGCTTGCGCACCCCTGGATTAGGGCTGGTCTTTTTCCCCCTCCAGTCCACCCAAGGGTCCGGGGGTGTATCGACCACCTTCATTCGCCCACGAAGGAGTCCGGCGTGTAACCTGGCGCACTCCATCGCCTCTGCATCCCCTTCTTTCCGAGTAGGGAAGCGGTAACCGAGACTTGCACTACCCCCGGTCACCTTGGCCAACATGGGGCGGTAGATGGTGTCGAAGAAGTATTTAACGTCCTTCTGAAATTGGGTAAGTGCAATCATGGTTCCTCCGGGTTTGCCTAATTATGCCACGTTTTTACAGTGCAGCTCATTCATAAGGCTCATAGTCGTCAACTAGCCCAAACATCACAGAGAGGATTTCCTGCTCGATTTCCCGCTCCTCCTCTTGTGTCAGGTCGTCAATGTAAATCTGCTCCCCGCCGAACTCATCCAGAATCTCCCATTCGAAGTCAGCAGGCTCCGCCGGATACCAAGTATCCGGGTGGCCGCTGTCTTTCCCCTTAGTCGCTGGCTGAAACCACAGCACGTTGATAACCACATCATTGCCACGAACATTCATTTCAAATTCCATATTTCACCTCACTGAATCAAATGCGAGTAGGATAATACCAAGCAAAACACTAAAACGGAATATCATCCGTAAACTCATCTTTCACAATCTTTCTGGATTCCGAGATAGCCCGGTTCCCCGATTCTGCCTTTCCTTGAAGGGCCAGACTCATGAACTTCTTGCCGTCCTTCTTGGAGGTGCGTATCCATGCGGACAGCCAGAACTCCTTACCGCCAACCGTTACCGCGCCCCGGTAGTCCGGATGGTTGTCCTGCTCCTTCCTGTCGTTCTTGTAGAGAACCCCACTGTTGTCGCGCTCATTCCTGATTTCGTTCATTTCTTCCTCACTGCCTTGATAAAGGTTTTGGTTGAGTCATCGCACATTTCATAAACCAGCTTCTTGCCTTCCACGTTCAGTTCGTCGAAAAGCTGATTGCAGGCAAGCTCGTCCTGGGCGTCCTTAGCCTCTGCTAGCTGTTGGACGTAATCCATCCTAAGCATAGCGGCCTTCTGCTCAAGCTCCCGGCCCAGCGCCTTCTGCTTAGAGTTAAGTCGGCCAAAAGCGAAACGGTAGCCTTGATCGTCAGCCTTGGATATAGCAAGCAGGGCAAAGCCATTGCCTTCTTCCAGCGCCCTGACGACTTCTCCGAGCCTGCTTTGATTGTCCGCCCCTTCTTTGTTTTCCGAGCTTTCCTTCGACCCAGACGAAGAGTCTACGGCGTCATGCTCGATAATCTCCAGAGCAGCGACCCACAGATACCGCCGAAGGTAGGTTTGCGAAGCCCCGAGGTTTTGGACGGGATGGCAGCCCTTAAGCTGGGCCTCAGCCATAGGACTTGAAATCACAATCCTGTCAGTTGGGTTCTCAACATCCACGATGGTCATGGTTGCTTCAGCGCCAAACGAAACAAACGCGCAGAGCCCATGCTTGTGGAAGATGTCTATGGCTGGCTTGATGAAGTCGGCCAGCTCGAAATACTTATATCCTGCGAACTTGTTCTCGCCTGACTTCTTAAGTTCCCGACTATGAAACTCAACCCTTGCTTCTGAAAGTTTTTTATACACGCTCATACATATTTCCTTATTAAAAAATTACCTTGCCTCGCCCAGCCATGCCTCGCCGTGCCTTGCCTTGCCCGGCCTTGCCGAGCCGGGCCGCGCCGCGCCTCGCCCAGCCATGCCTTGCCCGGCCTCGCCGCGCCATGCCGCGCTAACTCCAATCTGTGACTTCAAACTTCCCGAATACGCCTCGATATGTTCCGAGCCCAATCGCCAACCCAGCCTCGACAATCAGGTTATACAGTTCCTGCTCTTTGATTTCCTTTGTCGGCAGGATGGACAAAGTAAACGTCAGCGCCCAAGGCATCGGAAGAACCGGACGCTCTTTGGGATTGGGGATGCCTTTATCAAGGCGAGCAACCCGCCTGTCAAGATATACCCCGGACTTTTCGTCTTTGTCTGGTCCGAACGCTCCCACTTCAATAACCGCTCCGTTACGCATAAACGGAATGTAACGCGGCGCTTCAGGCATCCCAGTGATTGTCGTGAAGGAGAGGTTGGCGTTCGCGATGTCTTTGAACTTCCGCTTGTCTCTCAACCGTTTCGGAGCTGAGTTCGTGTTGTGCGCGGATAGCAAGGAAACAATACTGTCTATCGGCAACGCCATCACGGATGTCCCTGGCACGAGGTAAATCTTCTGATGCCACTCTAGCTTCGTGTTGTTGTCGCCCGGATACCGGTCGAACATGATGTCCGTCAGCCCGGTCAAGGTTACCGAGCGAGTCTGAATCTGCAATCTCGTGTCGCTGATTGTGCTTTTCATTGTTCACCATTTCTTTTCCACTTGTTTTCGATTGATCTACGCGCAGCGACAGCTAGGGTGGCACACACCATCTTCCCTAGCTCGGCCATCGCGGTCTTTTTATCTTCAGGGTCTGCTACGTACATCGCAGCAACCATGCCGATGATGTCGGCAGGACTGTCCGCCAAGAGCTCGATTCGGCCCTCTTCGTCTACCCAGTCACTAATGAGCTTTGCCTGTTCGTCACGGGTCAGGCTGTCCCAGTTTCCACGTCCTTCTTTCTGAACCTTGCGTGCCATTGCTTCCCACATATCAACCTCCATACAACGGGCTGGTGGTCAACCCGAACCAAAGAAACGACCCCACGACAATCACGGCGAAAATGAGTTCCGCCAGGAACTTTAAGACTTTTTTCATTTCGACCTCACCTGTTTGGTGGGACTATCCTACCAGTATCAGGCCCTGCGTCAAGCATTATTTCTGTTCCAATGGTGACAACTTGTAAGCATAACTTACAGGTTGACTCGCTGGTAGGATGCTGCTATAAAGCACCCATGAGCATGACCGAAAAAGCTAGAAAGTACGTTAAGTCCCTGCGGGGAGAGTGGCCCAGACTCTGCGCAGAGACCGGGCTTAGTTACCACTGGGTCTGCAAGTTCGCTCAGGGAGTCATCAAGAATCCCTCGGCGGCCTTCGTGGAGAAACTGCAAAAACATGAAAAACGCACTTGAGGGTATCATCATGGGTACGGTTATCGGCTTAATCCTCTGGGGGATTATCATCACGGTGGGGGCTGCGCTGTGACCCAGCGCGAAAAGGTCCTGAAAGCCCTTGAAAGGGGCCAGAAGCTCACGCCACTGGATGCCCTTAACCGTGGCATGGGTCTGCGCCTTGGGAGCCATATATACGCTCTCCGTAAGGCAGGACACGACATCCGTTCTGAGCTTGTCCAGAAGGGTGATGCAAGAGTTTCCAAATACTGGTTGCACCAAGCCTGAACCGGTAATATCCTGAACATCGGCCTAGCGTATCGAGCGCGAACGGAGGACTTCGACTACCCTCCTGGCCGATTCCCTTCTTAGTCGTTGGTCTCTAGTCAGGGCCAGCTCAAACCCCGACTCGTACTCCGCACGTTAGCAGGTGCGCGCTTGTCGCAGCTCGGAACAGAAGCAAGCAAACGCAGAGTGGGTAACGGTCCTACCCCTGACCGCCACGACGGTGACATGCGAGCCCAAACCCGGAGCCGCAGCCGAGACGGAACGATTACCGGCAGGGCTTTTTTGCTCTGTTCGACAGTTAGGCTAGGAGAAATAAGCCTTAAAGCCTGTCACCGGAAAATGGGGAGGGTGTGTCTTAAATATGATCAATCCGCAATTAAGAGCATTGAGACTAGAAATCCTGAGGGATAAAGCTTTAAGGGAAAGATGGGAAGAGCGAGCAGCGATCATGCAATATGATGGCGGACTCACTCGGGAACAATCAGAAGAAAGTGCAATCGTTGAGGTGTTAAATGATAGATCCAGAACTATGGGCAGATTTCGTCCAGCATCGTAAAGACATCAAGAAACCGCTCACCCTGACAGCCGAAAAGCGAATGCTCTCACGGTTATCCAGGTTCGTGGAGCAAGGAATGAACGTGGACGCCATGCTGGAGCGCAGCATCGTGAATGGTTGGCAAGATGTCTGGCCAGAACAAAAAGAAAGCCGACCCCAAGCTCATCGAATCGGCGTCAATCCAGAGCCCGTCGAGATAGATCGAGAGGCCGCTAAAGCAGCCGTTCGTGAGGCCATGGGCAAGCTGAGGGTAATTCGATGAAGCGCGACGAATATCTAGAGAGAGCCTCCGAACTGGCCGCTCGGGGAGAAGCCCTACCTCAAGCCGTTCTGACAGAGGACCAAGTCCGGGAAATCCGTCACGCTGCATGGAAGCGGAAGGAAATCCGGGCATGGGTTCGGGATAATGTGTCAGACATGGCGGTGTGTAAGAAGCTCGGCATTACCCGGCGACAGCTTTGGGACTGGCGAGACTCAATCCCTGCTATCAAAGAAGCCAAGCGGGAGAGGGAGGAACTGACCGCTTTCGTGAGTGAGAACCTGACTAATCGGGCGCTTGCTAACAAATACTCCGTCCACACGAATACTATATACGACATCATTCACCATTTAAGGTGGGTTCATGTGGACGCGGCGAGGGGCTTGGTGGCTCGAAAACCAGTCATGGAAACTTTGCAAGGCTCTCGTCGGCGGCGAGCCTAGATATACCCTGACGGAAAACAAACAGATACGGGCGGTCTTTGACTGCCCAGAGAAGGCGAAGCAATGGGTCTCCCAGATTCAGAACGGGTCGGAAAGGCCCTCAACTTTCTATGCGATAGCGACGAACCATACGCCCGCGCCTCCGCTCAGCTGGAGGCTGCAGAACTCAGAGTAAAACAGGTCCGGGAAGTGGCTTTCTTAGAGGCGACCGGCACGCAGGCCGAGAGGGCCGCCAGGGCTAACCAGACCCCGGAAGCCCTTGAAGCTAACGCGGAACTAGAGAAGAAGGTCTACCAGAAAGAACTATTGAAGGCCAGGCGGGCGACCGCACTAGTCCTAATCGATGTCTGGAGAACCCTAGAAGCCTCCCAGAGGCGCTCGTGAAGCCTTGGAGGAGCCGGAAGTACCTCGACCGCATTCGTAACCTTCCCTGCCAGCTTTGTGGCGTGGATGACGGCACAATCGTCCCGGCGCATTACTCAGGAATCTACAGTCAGCAGCTCGGGAAAGGCATGGGGCAAAAATCCTCCGACCACTGCGTTGCTGCACTGTGTCATTCTTGCCACGAGAGCATGGACAAGTATGCAGACGGGAATACAGACGCCCGAGCGGTCAAGTTCATGCTTGCCGACCTGATGGCAACAGAATCGGCTCACGAGTTTTCTCCAATGCCAACAAGGAGTTAGGCGCGAAATCGGCCAGGAACCGGGCAAATCGGCCACCCTTGTGCGTCTCGTGAAAACCCAGCAGCTTGGCCAGTTGGCGACGAACGTAGCCACGCTCGCCGCCCTTGAGGACGACGGCCTCGCATTGCAGATCGCCGAAACGCACGACGCCGTAGTGGCTGGCCATCTTAAAAACCCAATGGGAACTATTGAATGAGAGTGGCTAAAACAGACGCCAATCATGCCCGGATTATGAAAGTTCTGCGGGATGCCGGAGCCGAGGTCACCTCGTTGCACAAAGTCGGGCAAGGCGTTCCTGACCTTCTCGTGAGTTTTTGGGGTAAGTGGTTTCTGATGGAGGTCAAAGACCCGGACAAAGCCCCCTCGGCGAGGAAGCTGAAAAAGTCACAGGAGGACTGGATAGCCAAGCAAAAAGCCGAGGTCCACATCGTAACCACTGACCAATCCGCCCTAGATGCGCTGGGCGTCGGAGACTGGAGGGTTGCCCTTGGCGATGATGTGGAAAAAAGAACGTGACAGGTGGACCCAGGTTGTAGAGCCTGGCCAGCACCGGCTGATGGCGGTGTGGAGAGGAAAGAACTGGGTGGTTATTCGGAACTTTTGGAAGCCCAGCGTTCTGCAATGGGATTTTCCCGTTATACTAGGTAAGTGGAAAACCGCCCGAGAAGCTAAACAGTTTTGCGAGGATTTTTATGCCGCTGAAGAAGGGCTCAAGCCAGAAAACAATCTCCAAGAACATCAAAACGGAGATGAAAAAGGGTTACCCGCAAAAACAAGCCGTCGCCATCGCGTTAAGCGTGGCTGGGAAGTCAAAGAAGAAAAAGTAAATGGCAATCACCGTCACCCATCCGAAAGTATCGGCAATCCCGGATGACCCGGCTTCAGTTGCGGCGGGGGAGGTCGTTCCGAGCGACTGGAACGCCAATCACACGGTGGTGGTGGATGGGTTAGATAACGTCCCGATTGGGGCTGGCGGAGCGTCTACCGGGACCTTCACCACGTTAAAAGCCCAGCAGTTTGAAGTCGATGGGCCTGCTTCAGGGTCGGCGTTCTACAATTCCATACTTATTGATCCGACAGTTCAAAGCAGTGTCACAAGTTCTTTTCGTGGTGTGCTGAGTCGGCCAATCACACAAGCCACCACGTTTACACTTGCAAACCTCATTCATTTTTATGCGAACCCGCAAACCAAGGGCGCGGGCTCGACGATTACAAATCAGTACGGATTTTTTGCTGAGTCCTCAGTTACTGACGCAACAAATAACTTCGGCTTTTATGGAAACATTGCCTCCGCTGCTGGGCGTTTTAATTTTTACGCAGGGGGAACGGCTCCAAATTACTTTGCCGGGAATACAACCTGCAACACCGGACTTACGGTAAACGGAACCACTAATCTTTCTGCCCTCACTGCAAGCACCGCGCTTGCGCTTGATTCAAGCAAAAACATAGTTAGTGTCACGAATACGGGAAGCGGCAATAACGTACTAGCCACAAGTCCAACGCTGACAACCCCTAGCGCTTCGTCATTGGGCTTGAACGGCTCATCGTCTGGCACGGTAACGCTTAACACCGCAGCCGATGCGGGGACCTGGACGCTTACTTTTCCGACCTCTGCGGGCACCAATGGATATGTTCTGTCGACCGACGGGGCAGGGGTTACCTCTTGGATCGCCCAGTCTGGCGGCGGCGGGGGCGTTACTTCTTTTAGCGCCGGAACAACGGGCCTCACCCCAAATACAGCCACCACAGGCGCTGTTACGTTGGCGGGAACTCTAGCTGTTGCGAATGGCGGGACGGGAGTCACGACTTCAACGGGGACTGGATCGGTCGTGCTATCAACTTCCCCCACGCTGGGAAATATCGGCGTAGGAGGCGGTTCGACTGGTGACTCTAGAGTCAATATCGGAGGGACATTAACAGGTCTGACTTCGTATAACGGGGTATACGCCGGGCCTACGATTGGTAGCACCGCTACCGGCGGGTACACCGGTTTTATGAGCAGGCCAGTTCTGCAAGACGCTGTTTTTACCGCCGCGAATATAGTTCATTTTTATGTAGTCCCTCAGGCAAAACCCGCCTCTCCGACTATCACCGCCCAATACGGATTTCTAGTAGACACAGGCCTTACAGGTGCTTCGACTGTCAATTACGCTTTCTATACCGGGCTAGCAGCTTCGGGAACTACTAGGTGGGCGTTTTATAGTGCTGGGTCTGCGCCGAATTACTTTAATGGGGTTGTAAGAATTGGCACTTCATCATCAGCCGGAGACCAAGCCCTTAACGTAAGCGGCGCGGTGCGGGTAGCAGGCACCACCAGTGCTAACCAAACCTCTGCCGGCACGATGGATTTTAATACTGCGAGCAGCCAATTACGTTTCTTGTCATGGGGGCCGAGCGGAACCCAAGGCAGCATTACTTGGTGGACAGGAGCTGGCGCAGCGTCTACTACACAGCGCATGACCTTAACTGGTTCCAATAATCTCGGGCTAGCAACTTCGACGTTTGGCACCAGCGCAACCAATACCTTCTCCGTTTTTACTGGAACAGCCCCTTCGACCGGCGTGGCTGACACGGTTCAGTTCTACAGTTCCGACTTGTCAGCGGGGAATACAATCCCGAGCTTTTACACAGAAGGAACCAACGTAGGAACCGGAACTCCGACGGCGGACCGAACGATTGCCATCAGATTTAATGGAACTGTTTATTATCTCTTAGCGAGCACAATCCCATGATAAAACTAGAACTGACGGTTGAGGAAGTGAATGCAATCCTTCAGACCTTGGGCAACCTCCCGACATCTTCGGGGGCTTGGCCTTTGGTGCTGAAAATCAAAGACCAAGCAGAGGCCCAGGTTAAGGCAAATGATTAACTACACTTGGAAAGTAACGAAGTTTGAGGTCATCGATGAAGGCCCGCTTTCAGATGTCGCGGTCATCAGCTATTTCGAGTGCCTCGGAGAAGAAGGGAGCCTTAAAGGCTCTGCTGGAAGCGATGTTCGTTTGCTTCCTCCTGACCCCGGCAATTTTATTCCTTTGGCTGACGTTACTGCTGACGAAGCCCTTAACTGGACCTTGGCCGCCCTCGGGGAAAGGGCTGAGGTTTACGAAGAAATGGTAAAAGACCAGATCGAGGGGCAAAAGCTGCCGGTTCCGAGAGCCGTAGAACTGCCCTGGATGAATGTCTAGCGCATTTCAGCAAAATGCTTTTCAGGACTCCGCTTTTCAGATTGGCGGGGTTCCTGTTGTTGTCCCGAAAGGCGGGGCATCAGGGAAGAAATCGAAATATCCGAAACGGGTTTCGGTCAATGGCCGAGTCTTTGTTGTCCGGTCAAGGGCAGAAGAAATCGAGTTGCTTCGGCAGCTCCAGCAGGAAGCAGACGACCAAGCCGCCATTGCTAAGGGTCTTGGAGACGAGGTCCTAGCCAAGCGGATTAAGAAAGCCGCTGTCAAGATTGAAACAAGGATGCAGGCTCAAGAGAGCCGACTTGCACGCCTGCTGCGAGACGATGAAGAAATCCTCCTACTGCTGAGTGCTTAAATCATGGCAGACACCCTAAGAAACATCGGAAGGGGCCTAGCGCGCGGGATGACCGCTGACGTTCTAGGAACTCCAGTAGATACGCTCAACCAAGTTCGAGCGGGTTTACTAGGCCCTGCGACCGCTGGAAATCCATATGCCACGGCGATTCGGGGCCTTCTTGGTCCTGAGCAGCAAATTGGTACTGGCGATTGGTTCGCGCAGCAGATGGGGCTTCCGCAAGGCCAAGGCGTTGCATACGAGGCAGCAAGAATGCTAGCCCCAAGCCCGACGGAAATTCTGTCCGCAGTAAGGCGAGCGCCTTCTATTCAAAAAATCGCAAATGATGACGTTGAAGATATTCCAGAAAAAGAAGGATATCTTCGTTTATACCACGGGGGGCGCGACTCAGGGTTTGAGCAAGTCCCAAAGGGCGGGAAATTTGATGGTTTTTTTGCATCTGTCGGGCAAGTGCGCGGGCATGGGTCCGGTCACAATTATTTTGCGGATATTCCGGAGCATAAAATTTTAACGAATTACGATTTGAACTATGAATTACCGTACAAAAAAGTCTTAGATGTATTCAGCAAAATAACAAAAATAAAGGAAAATGATCCAGAGTTTGAATCGGCATGGAAAGCAATCATTGAAGAAACTAGCGACGCCGATGAGTTGGCTTTGTCTGCGGGATTGGCTGATGACTACGGAGAAGCCGGATGGGTTGCTCAAAAAATGCGAGGCCAAGTTGCAAAACAATTAGGCTATGACGCAGTAGAAATGCAAGACGAGCATGGGACAAGTTACCTTATTTCTCCAGGTGTTTCGTTAAAATACATCGGGAAAGCAGAAAAATAAAAAAGATGACGAAGAAATCCTCCTACTGTTGAGCGCCTGACATGAATAGACTGATGCAAGCTGCCCAAGGACTTCTCGGGAACGTACAGCGAGAGCCCGGTTACATTTACGGCGACATTCTTCCCGTAAGGGCTCAGGTCAATCAGCAAGGTCAAGTCATTCCGGGTTCCAGAGAATGGGGCCTCGGGTATAGCAACGCGGCTCGTGGACTTCTGGACGCCTTCACGTTACCCGGCAGAGCAATGGCCGGGGAACAGGTAACCCCGCAGCAGGCCATGGAAATGGCCATGAACGTCACCGCCCCAGGAGTTGCGACAGCACGCTACACCCCCGGCCTTCTCAATATGCCGATGGTGTACCACGGCACGCCGCATAGGTTTGAGCCTACGCCAGACAATCCTCTTGGGGAGTTCAGGGCTTCGCAAATTGGGACTGGGGAGGGTGCGCAAATGTATGGGCATGGGATTTATGTTGCTGAAAGCCCAGAAGTAGCCGCAGGATATAGAAAAAGTCTTTCCCCGGACTACATAAAAGTTTCCGATTCCGCTTTACAGGCAGCCGCGAATGAATTCAAAAAATCAGGATATAGCTATGAAGATGCTATATCTGGAATGAGACAAGCATACAAGGATTCAGATGAAAAAGAATTAATTTCTGCTGTTGCGCAAACGTACAATATTCCCACTGGCTCCCTCTACACCGCCGACCTTCCAGACGAAATGGTAGGCCGGATGCTGGACTGGGATAAGCCGATAAGTGAACAGCCTCAAGAAATACGCGCATTGATAAATAAAACAAAATCAATGTTACCCGCAAATGCTCTTGATGATTTAGGAGGCGACTTGTCTTTGTTATATGGCAAGGATGTAACTCCCAGCCAATTTTTGAATACTTGGGAGGCCTTAGCGGGATTCCGAGGGGCTGGAGAAAAAGCATTGCGAGAGGCGGGCGTTCCGGGGGTTAAATACCTAGACGCTGGCAGCCGAGGCGATAAGGCAAAGCCTACCCGCAATTTTGTTTTGTTCCCCGGTGAAGAGCGAAAAGCCAAAATCATAAAGAGGGAGTGACATGGCCGGACTCCTCGACAAAGACACGCTGCCCTGCAACAAGCCAAAGCGCACCCCAGCACACCCAAGCAAGAGCCATGTGGTCAAGGCTTGCTACGACGGGACCGAGAAGCTCATCAGGTTCGGGGAGCAGGGAGCCAAGACCGCAGGGAAGCCCAAGGCA
>Ga0208644_1001612_pt1 | contig 18730 bp, 16 predicted proteins | sample VirMetDEL_Nov_18_FD_184517 | JGI IMG/M metagenome (GOLD analysis project Ga0208644, IMG submission 184517) | Aqueous microbial communities from the Delaware River and Bay under freshwater to marine salinity gradient to study organic matter... | ecosystem: Environmental > Aquatic > Marine >... | reverse complement strand
GGCGCATCCACGCCTGTGCTGGTGGTGGCGAGGCGAGGTGAATTAGATGCGTGATATAGTGTGACTGCGCTGGTTGACGCATTACCTTCTAAATATGTGGATGCGCCATCAGACGTAAGCAACTGCATATTGTTGCCCTGTATCTTTAACTGACCAGTTCCATTTTCAACAATCTTAGCGTGAGTTGCATCAGAATAAATCTGCAATTCCCCACCGAAAATAGCCTTATCGTTGTCACCGAAGGTGATGTTGTTGCCATTGGTGTCTAGGTTGCCGCCAAGCTGCGGAGTGGTGTCATCAACTACATCGCCAGAAGCCGCTGCTGCTGAAACCCAGTTAGTTCCATTGTAAGACAGCACCTGACCGCTAGTAGCACCAGCAACACTTACATCTGAAATGTCATCCAATGTTGTGGACAGCAATGAAAACGTGCCGTAAGCCACAATGTCAATCAAGTCATTGAGGGCTGCACCCACAGTCAGAACTACGTTAGCCCCATCAGTGGCAGTAAAGTCTGTGCCGTTCTGTAGCTTGACACCATTAAGGAATACATCAATGAAGCCAGCATCGTATGTCGCAGCAAAGGTAGTCTGACCACTTGTTGCTGTGTAGACATAACGATTAGCTGTACCGTTGACTGATGAACCAGCGTTTACCCAGCCAGAACCGTCATACACCTTCATAATACTATTAACTGTGTCAAACCACAGATCACCTGTTGTTGGTGATACTGGTGCTGTTGCATCAATAAAGTAAGTATCAGCAAAGGCGTTAATGTCTGTCAGGTTAGTGGCAACAGTGTTGACGTTGGCAATGTCTGCGCCTACAGCGTTTACATTAGCAATAGCATTAGCAACAGTTGTAATGTTAGCATTATTAGTTGCTGTGGTTGTAATGTCAGCAGAGATACCAGCTACTGTAGCAATGTTATTGGTTGGGCTGATCTGACCTGCAACAAGGTTGACGTTAGTCTGGTCTGTACCAGTGAGAGCCAAGTCATGCCATACAGTATTCGTGGCATCATAGACCTTCATAATATCGTCAGTAGTATTGAAGTAGATAGCACCATCTAGCAGTGCATTACCATCATTGTCTACAGAAGGATCACTAGCCTTTTGCTCAAGGAACCTGTCATCAAAGGTATCTAGTGCTGCCTCAGCCGCTGCTTGTGCTACCTGTGCTGCTGTAGCTGCTGTAGAGGCTGTACCAGCGTCTGTAGAGGCTGCTGTAGCTGCGTTAGTAGCTGTGGTTGCGTTTGTGCTGGCAACATTAGCATAGTGCTTTGCTGAATAGTCAGTGGTTACACCATCACTAAGAGTATACTGAGTACCTATAGGATGAATAGCAAGCTTAGTAGCATCAGGAATAATGTTACCTGTAGCTGTTGCCACGGCTGTATTAGCTGCCGATACGGCTGCTGTTGTAGCCTGACTAACAGCACTACTAACAACCCCAGCTACCTCTGTGTCTGTGTAGCCCTTTGTAGCTGCATCAGTGCTTGCTGTAGGAGTCCCTACATTCTTAATAACACTGTTCTGTGCATCCCACTTGTTGTCGTTGTCTAGCTGAATTGAGTCTGCTGCAAGGTCTGCTGACTCCTGTGCTGCATGGAATACCTGAATGTTACTATCATCCAAGTCTTCCTCAGTCAATACTGAGCCTGACGCAAAGTCAACTGCACGTGCTGAGAGATCAGTAGTACGGCGAACCTGTACTAGAGTTCCCACAGCAGGTGCTGATGTTAGTTGTACAGTAGACGCAGAAGGAAAAGTCAGGCCAGTTTCAGCCACACCATCTACTGTTACACTTATTTCAGAAGTGTCCTGATATGTAAAGGTAATAGAGAACTGTGTGGTAGTTCCATTACCTGTATAGTTGTCGTATGAAAAAGCCATCTGTTTTCCTTAAAAACTTCCAAAGGTAGATTTATATGCTTGATTAGCAGTAGCATTAAGAATTTGTCGTACACCATACAAAGACTGTGCTGGTAGTATACGTAATACTCTTCTATACTCTGCTTCTGTTATCTTACCATCATTGTATGCTTGAGTAATTTGTAGTAATGTTGACGCATAAGATATAACAGGAGGTGTAATAGCGTGTGTGTTCCCACCCATTGCACCTGTTGTTACTTGATATACATAACCAAATAGTGATGCTGCTCCGATTTGACTTAAAGAACCTACTAAAAAGTTTTTCATAGTCATACGTTCCTTAATATACTCATCAGCATCGCTACGTCCCATAGCGTTCATTTGAACACGAGCTATGTACATCATCATGCCTAGCATAGCAGAGCTTGCAAAGACTTTGGAAACAGTCTTTAGATCACCGCTTGCTGCTCTTACACCTAAGCGCATAGTTTGCTGTTCAATAGAAGCCATAGTAAAGCTTAAGAACTGAAAGTAAGTCTTACCTACTTCACCTCTTAACCATTTATTAGTAGAAGCAATGTTCATTTCTTGTACACTGTTTCTTACTTCCTTAAAACCAGCAGCCTGAAAGGCATCACGGACATCCTCAGGCCAATCCTTAAGGTTCATTTTAACTAGAGTACCATTTTGAATGTCGGCCTTATCTCTGATTGTTTGGCTAATCTTAGTAGTCATTTCATCAGTCAAACCTAGCTGTCTTAGTTTAACTGTGGCAAAGGGCATCTTATCTTTTGTAGCTGCTGTTGCCCATTCCTGAGCAAAACCCCGCATAGCTCTACGTCTTAAGACTTGTGTTACACCCATCAGACCAGAAAAGTAAGCTACTTTCTGTTGCGCCCACTGAGCCTTCTCACCTAGTTTACTAGCTTTAGGTACTAAAGCACCCTCTAAGTTACTACCGTCAAACCTGTTAGTGGTTGAGTATTTACCTAAAAGAACTTCTTCACCTAAACCTAGATCATCAATTAGTTCTTTTAATAAAGTATCATCTAGTTGTCCTTGAGAAGCCCTAGTATAAAAACTACTCATTGATGAATTAGTTCTTAGAATAGTACTAACACTATATTCAAATACAGCATTAGATATCTCCATTAAAGAAGACATCCCAGACATACCCATGTTTACCGCAAAGCTAAAGGCTCTTAAACCAATATGAAATTCTTTAGTTCCTTTATTGAACGGTTCCCTGTGAGCAAGCCTACCAGTTATTCCATCATACATAAAATCTAGGGCATCTAACTCACTCTTAAAATCTCCCTCAGGTACATTCTGCATCCTAGCCTGACTCTTAATAGCTTCTCTAAAAGACTCCCAACTAGAACCTGCTTGGTTGGTATTGATACCATTCCTAGCTAGTCCAATAGCTCCTGAAAGTTGAAAGATATAAGAGTTATGTAGTTGTTCAATGTCGCTCTCTAGTAAGTCCTCAAATTTGATTTCAATAGTCTCACCATCAGCACGTGTTACACTAATAGAGGCACTTTCATCAAGTAATAAACGAGGACGACTACGCTTGTGTTCAGCCTTTGAGGGTCTGCCATTTGCGAAAAGTTCTACGACATCATCTATCTGATCTTCTGTTAGTTCATCCTTAAACTCTCGCTTCATAAGATCGCCTAAATCTTCTAGGGTCATCTCATTAAGACCCTGTGGACCGCCTGATTTACCAAATGTACGATCAACAATACCCTTAGTATAGCCAGCAGCTATACGCCTAATCATGTCGTTAGCTTCTGCTTCTATATCCTTTGTTGATTTTCTGGTTGGTTTCTTCTTAGCAGCTTTCTCAGCCTTCTTCATAATACTCTTGATAACATTCTGAAGTATATCAGGCTGACCTCTACGTAGAGCTTCTTCTACTAGTTTAGCAATCTGCTCGTCAGCTTCAGGACCAAGACGATTTCTTAAATCAACAATTTTCTCATCACTAAAGATACGAGCTAGATAGTTCTTATGCTTGTCTAGGATGGCTGGTGTAAACCCAGCAACATCGTACTTAATCGCCATCTCTGCTAGTTCACGTTCTTGTTTCTGTACAAGTTCAGCTACTGCTTTTACTTCAGGGTCTGCGTCTTTAATTATACCTCGTACATACTTACTTACTAAGGTATTAAAATCAGCAGCACCTAATCCAGTTCTTTTAGTAAAGGCTATCTGAGAAGGGTAAAAGACTTCCCCAAATCCCTGCCTATACTGTCCCTGAATACGTTCAGCAATTTCTGAGGCTGCGTCATTGGCGTGTAAATTACCACCCTTATAGCCTACAGCATTAGCTCCTAAGGCTCTAGCACCCTGACGTATCCGTGATAGCTTAGACATACCAGCCTTGTATCCAGAGGACACCAGCTTACGTACACCTAACAACCCCCATCCTGCAATCTCAGGGATAGCTTCAGCAGTCTCTATAGGCGTTGCAGCAAGGGCTGTACGTTCAGCTACTCCTACATCACTAATTCTTGTAGCAGCAGTAGTAGCATCGGCTACGTTGAAGATAGCATCGTTAGCCATAGTTTCGTTAATTAATCGTTGGGCTGTAGCTTCAACATTATTAGCATCATAGAAGGCTCGTTCAGCAGGGGTAAGTTCTCCACCCTCTGCTACCTTCTTAGCTAGTCGTGCTACGTTACCTCGTTTAATAAACGCAGTAACACCAGCATTAAGAGTACCACCTAGTACTGATCCAGCACCCATAGCTATAAGTACATCATTAGCATCTACGTCATACTTAAGACCTGCACGGATACTTTCAAAGGCAGCTAACTCAGCACCAGTAACTAATGCACCAGCACTAAACGCTCTAGCAGCACTATAGGCTTTCTTAGCCCTTAGAGCCGCACCAGCGGCAAGTGTAGCACTACCAGTTAGAGGAGCAGCGGGACCACTTAGAGAGGCTACAGCAGCCGTTGAAGCTCCAATGGTAGCCCATTCTACTGGATCAAACATTGTAGCAAACGCAATAGCGGCTGTTCCACCCCAACCAGCTTCCGCTAGTTTCTGTCGGTTAGCCTGTGTTTTTAAGTAATCTTCTCTTAGTCTCATTGCACTAGCAAGATTAACTTCTGTAGCTTCGTCTAGTACTTCACGAATAGCACGTTCATCAGTCAGTCCATTAGTTAGCTCAAAGGTCATATCCTCAGTAAGAATACTGACAGCCTCACCCTCAGGCTTTCTTAATCTGTCTGCACTCTTAAACAGAGTTGGTGCTATTTGTTCTTCCTCAATGGCTGTAGGCAATGAAGAGAAAAAGCCACCCTTTGACGTTACTTCCTCTCGTGCCTTTTGTAGTGTACCCTCGCTGACCATAGGAGTTAAATCAGGAGCAGTAATCCCAGACTCAAATCCTAGACCTTTGAGAATATTCTTATTTGTATCAGCCATTGAAGTTTCCTTTTATTTTAAACTTAAGCCGTAGAATTTCTAGGAACAGTAACATAGTAATAGCTGGTTGTATTACTACAAATAGCCAGATGTTTATTTCCTCGTAAGAAATGCCTAACATCTCAGCCATTCTAACAAGTATTATAACGCAGAAATCAAACACGTTATCTACCCATTCAATTCCGCTATTACCCATTACTGTTCCTTTCTATTAGTTCAATTCAACAATTACTTCTGAACCTTCATTTTCAGTGATAGGAGCGTAGTTACTAAAGAAAGCTCTCATCTTTTTATAGATAGTTCCCTCAGAGGTACTTTTATTATTAAAGTTCCATCTTTCCTTAATAAACTTTCTACCGCTTTTATCTTTCTGAATGGAGAAACCACCTACAAATCCTGCTGCTTTAAGCACAGGGTCTGTCTGTAGGTCATAAGCAAACATAGCTAATCCTATTGGATTGTTAGGATATACTGCATTAACTTGTTCTTCCATTTGTTTACGTTCAGCATTAGATAATCGTTTACCGTCTATAGACTTAAAGTTAGCTATGACTGCTGATACTGGCAACCCTCTCTTAGTTAGTGGGTAGTCGCCATACTCAACACTCCTTGAACCTCTAGCCTCAGCATTAGCTGTTGCTGTTTTGATTACATTTAGCGTATCTTCGCCTATATCTTCAGTGGTAAATTCAAACTCTGCGCCTAGCATATTACCTAAAGTGTTAGCAAACAAAGCTTTATAAGGAGCAGCTATGAAATTAGATGATGGTTGTTTTTCATCTAAAGCGTCTAGTACTGTTCCTCGTTTTGGCTTTGGTTTAGGTAAAGGAAATGCCTTCGTACTCGCAGCAGCCTCTGATATAATGGAAGGTAACTCAGCATCTGATATGATTTCCTCAGCTACTTTCTTAGCCCTGTCTGCTGTCTGCGTAGCCCACTTAGTAGCACTAATAGTACCATCCTCTGCTATATTATAGAGCATATTAAACTTAGCTTCTAATAGTGCAGAGGCTTGTTCAACAGAACCTTCAGCATACTGTGCAGCTTCTTTTAGTGATGCCATAAACTTAGGCCACTGGTTCTTTACATTAAACCTACCAAGCTGATAACCCATTTGGATCACACCAGACTTAGTGGAATCGGGTAGATTATCAAAACCAGTTACTTCATTAGTAAAGAAGTCATTAGTTTTAGCAACCTTAAGAGCTACTACTGCTGCTGATTCCTCAGGCTGTACGTTATTTATATCTCTAATAAGAGCTTTTTCATCAGGCTCTAGTGATTCAATCTGTAAGCCATGACCAACAGAGTCCTTACCCATGTCATCATAAGGAGTGTAAGAAAAACCTTCATCCTCTATAATAGTACTAGCTGCTGCTGTAGTTACAGGATTAACAATATCAATAGCTTCTTGTACTAAACTTTTAACATTCTCCATAACAGAGCTAGTCTGCTCTACCTGAGGAGGTTCTTCTTGAATTACGTCAGGTGGCTCCACAGGCTCAGGTTTAATATACTCTGGACTCTGTGAGGAGATATAAGTAGGTTTAGAACCATCTGCTGTAATACCTGTGTAGTAGTACTGACCTGTAGGCTCACCATTGACCATGATAGGCTGGGCTGTTAAAGGTTTGAATGTATCAGGAAGAGCATTGATTGAGTTCTTTAAGTTTTGTCCAGCCCACGCAGCACTAACATTAATTGGCTTATTAACAGGATCATCTTCAGCAGCTAAGGAGCCAACAGAAAATGCTTTCTTTTTAGCCATCTCAATCTTATTCTTATTAGAAGCTATCATCTTAGCAACAATCTGAGGATCGTTTAATAAGTCAGTTTTACTAACCATGCCTAAGGGATATCTTATGTCACCTTGATTATCAATAATGTCTACTCTAATAGCATTAGGTTTAAGACGATCAGGTGTAAAAGAAATAGCGGGATTATCTACCATCCCTAATTCACCATTAATAAGAATTTTTATATCTGGGTCTTCGCTCATTACCTTAGACAAGTCTGTTAGTCTTTGTGCAACAGGTGCGCTAATAGTAGGATCAGTATTTAACTGTTTGAAAGACATCTTTACACCATTAGCAGAGGTGTAGATTACATTGTCATTCTTAAAAGCTTCTGCTGCCATAGCCGCTGCTCTTTCCAGAGGCATATTTAACTGCATAAGCAACCCTGTCATACGCTCAAGTTCTGCTATATTAGCCACAGCATTACCTGTTTCCGTATGATCTGTAAATCCAAAGCTACTTAAAGTGTTTACTAATTTAGTTTGATTATCAGTACTTAAGGTTTGATCCATAGATACATCAGCCTGTTGTGCCATAGACATAGCATTAGCTATATTAACAGTACCATCAGGATTACTACCAACAGTAGCAATATTAAGAGCAAGAATTTCAGCTATATCAAAACGCTCCATTTGATCGGAACTAATTAGTGAAGTCGGAATGTCTATACCCAAAGCTTTTAACTTACGTACACTATTAAAAGCTGATATAGCAGACTCTGCATCTTTTGTGTCAGCAATAATATCACCAGTTGTTAAAGCAAAGACACCATTCTGAATATTTGTTTTTAGCTGAGGTGGTACAATATTATTCTTTCTATAGAAGTCTTCGGCATATGCTGCTCTTTGATCTATAGTATAATCCTTAGTACTTAACCATGACTCAAACTGTGCTGCTACTTCATCATCATCCATGACAATTTTAGTACCACCAGCACCAGTTAGTGTTTGACCTCTAAAATAATCCTGTTGATTATTAGTGTCACCAAATACAAAACTATCAAAGCCTTTAAATACTTGTTGTTGTAGTTGTAGTTGATCGTTTTGTTTAGCAAACTCTTTATTAAAAGCTCTTAGGTCACTGTCAATAGTCTTATACATTGCTTGGTAGCGAGGTATTCCACGAAACTTACGGTCTTCTGCCCACTGATAAGCAGCGTTTGGACCCTGCGATCTAACATTAGGAGCAATAACTTTTTCCATAATGTAGTCGTTGACCATAGATTGACTATAACCATAAGCTTCTGAGGCCTGTCTTACAATTTCATCAATGTTTTTCTTTTGTAAGTCTAAACCAAACTTAATGTTTTCAGGAGAAAGAGGACTACCATCTTCTTCAGTCTCTGGTACGTAGCCAGTATCTGTAGAAATGTCTAAAACTTCTCCACCAACTTTACCCATGTTAATATTAAAGTTATGTTTAAACTTTTCAGGGTCATAATCGTTGTTAAACCATGCAAGGTTTCCCATTTCAATGTTGCCCTTGACAGCCTGAAATAGTAAATCATCACCTGAGTCTTGGGCTGCTTGAAGGAATGGCTGCATAATTTCTGCTCGTCTTGCAGCAACATCTTCGTCAGACATTTCTAAATAGTCTGGTACGTTATTTATAAAGTCTTTCTTAGCAGCCCTTAAAGCACTTGACGTAGCAATCTTAGCATCTAAAGTACGTGCCGCAGCAATACCCTGTTCTGCTTCTCGCTGAAGCTTTAGTTGTTTTTCTTTTTCTATCTGAGCTAAAGTCTTAGCTGCTGGTGCAATAGCAGAGATAAACGCACCCAGATCGCTTGGTCCTACAGGCTGTTCAGCAGGACGTACATATGTATCCACTGGACGAGCCACAGCTTGTAGTCTTGCAGAAGGCCGCAGCCGTTCTACTGGTTTTCTAGCCATTATTGTCCTCCACCCTGACCCACTGAATCACTATAACCATAGGTATAGTTTTGTGAACCTATTTCATCACCGAAAGTAGACTTGTATTTACTAGGTTGTTTTACATTAGCCGCATTATAAGCAGCAGTAGCATTAGCCGCAGTTCCTACAGCCGCAGCTAGGAAGTTAGGCATGACACCCTGTTGTAGAGAGTTAGTTCTGTTTAGTGCTTCCGCAGATGCACCACGCTTTTCAAGCTCAATCTGTTTCTCTACATTCTCTAGGTTTCTATTAATCGTAGTAACACCACGAAGCTTCTGTGCTGTATAGTCCTGTAGTAGTAAGTCTACTGAATTACCGCTAACGCCAGACTCACCTGCTGCTACTAAGGCTGCACCCTCGCCCTCTAGGGCTTGGATACCTAGCCGCATCTTTTCCTCAGCGGCTGCTTCATTCTCTTGTATCATTCGTTGATTAAGCGATTGTATCTTTAAATCTCGTGCATCGTTAGCTGCTAGTCTGTTAGCATCAAATCTAGCTTGGTCAGCCTGAGCCTGAGCCACTCCTTGTTGATATTCAGAAACCCCTTGAGCAACTGCCAATACAGCCATAACTGTTGGACTACACATCTTGTATCCTCACAAATTCTAAAAAGGGTTTGTTTCCTACACCCCAAGTTTCATGCCTTTTAATAAACGTAAATCCTACAAACTTTAACCAGTTAATAGCAACAGCGTAGTCAGCGTCACAGGCATTAGTTAGGATTGGATATTTATTGTTTGCTTCTTCTACCCATTTACGAGAACCACGAAGGAAGGGCATCCAGACCTTTGTTATTGGCGGTGCTGTAAGTAGCCATGGTATGCCTATAGAATTATCTAATCCTACAAGCCCATAGATACCAGCAAGCTCACCTGTTTCTTCTACAACAATAGTCCAGCACTCTTCTGACTCATCTAGTCCTTGCTGTAAGGCTTCCTTAACATCGCCATGTGAGGCAAGTACCTCTTCAGTATCCTCTGGTCTTAAGTTTGTAGCCAGATGGTCTACATCAGACTGAGTACTTGCTCTCACTTGGACTTTCATTACATTCTCCTAGAACGAAGGACAAAGAAGCCCTCCCATTCTGCTGATTGGAATACACACGGTAAGTGATTATCACTTTCGATTGTTACTGATGTTTCACTAGCATGACCCATTACACCAAAGCGATATGTACCAGACTCAATAGCAGCAGCACCAAGAATATTAGCACCACTACCCACCACACGGCCTGTAAAGGTACGTGTATACACCTGTCGCTTTAGAGGTCTTAGGACAATCTTAAAGAACCCTGTGTTATTATAAACAACAGCATAGTTTCTTAAGTGTAGTTGTCCTGTGGTAATAGCCTTGTTCTCCTGCTTTAGTACTGGCTCTGAGAACTGGTACTTAAACGTAAACGGAATACCAGCAAATACTTTCTCAGAGTTAGCTAGTTTAGCTGCTACATCTCCAACTGTAATTACCTTACCTGTCTGGTCAATATAAGTTATATTGGAATCTGTATAAGGAACAGAGGTAAGACCACCAGTTTCTAGAGTAACCCTTCTATCTAAGTGAATAGAAAAGTTTCCTGTAGTATAAATAGTAGCTTCGTCTACTGACAGGTTAATACGCTCAAGGAATAGGTTTGTACCACGTTTAATTAGGATATAAATATCAGCACGATTAAATGATATGCTAATAACATCACCACTAAATACCCAGCGTGACCACGAAGCCTGTAGCTTTTCTCTACCAGACCAATAGTATCTATACACATAGATAGCTGTAGGATCGTTATCAGTCTGTACTAGGATCATGTCTTCATTGGATGAGGCTTGGATATTAATAATCTCACCATTAAGATACTCAGGGATGTGAGAGGATGTTTCATTAGCATCATTTACATCGGTATCAGTATCTACAAAGTACTCCCACATACTAGACCAAGCACCACGCTTAGAGGCAAAGTAAACATACTTACCTGCTGCTGCTGGTTTAGCTCTAAGACTAGTCTCAAACTCTGTAGTGTTAGCTACGTCAACAGTCTCAGGGGTAAGTACAGGATCACCTGTTACCTTAAACTGTGTTAGGTCTGAGAAGAGTAGGAGGGACTCACTGAATGGTACAGCGTGTTTAAGGATACTAACCTTATTAGAGGACACTGCCACATCAATGGGGTCACTATCAATAATGGTTAGCGTAGACTTACGGAAGAAATCAAACTCAAGAAACTCACCAGCACTACCAAAGATAACATTCTCGTCAGCTAGTAGTCCTAGTCTGTTCTTGTGAAAGAAGATGTCAGCTAACTTAAACCCAACAAATGATGGAAAGGGGTTAGTGTCATCATCTCCTACTTTTCTATTAGCATAAGTAACAGCATCAAACTGAAAGTTACCACTAATAAGCTTTGACAACTTATGTGGCATTGTAGAGTTATCTAAAGAAATCTCCACATCAGGGGATACAGTTTCCTTCCACACTCCGTCAGTAAACTTAACGTAGTAGTCGTCCTGCGCCTTCTGATTATCACCTGAGACTTTAATAATAAAATCGTTTGGACCCTCAACAGGCAACTGTTTAAAGTCTGGTGTTTCAGTCTTGAATACTTTAAGATGATCTCCACCATGAGAGTCACCTACTTCTACTTGGAAGTCTGTACTGTTAGTAGATTGAATATGCAGTACTGATCCATAGCGAGTAATAGTAATACCTGTTACTGCACTAGCATTGATGATGTTTTGATAATAAGTACTATCGACAACAGTTCCTGAAAATGTATTTAAATTCTGACAAATCAAATCAGTAGATGCACCACGCTCTGCGTTCTGCGTATCTGTTGTATTAGCCTGAGTAGAAGACTTAGTAGCAAATTCCACAGTACTACTACTACCACCCTTAGTAATCTTAAGACGATATGTAGAAGCATAGTCAGCCTGTTTGACATACACCAAGGCTTCTGGATTACGTGTTGGAGATAATGTAGCTGCTTTAGCTACTGTGACATTCTTATTAATAATAAAGGTTGCGTCAGCAATAGAGACAGCAGATAACTCCTCATTAGGATTAGTCAATCCAGACAGGTATGATGGTGCATTGTTTGTTACAGTCTTAGCTACGCCATCCTTGTCAAACACCCTGATAGTACCAGCAGTATCTACCACCATAGAGTAGAACTCATTCTCATCCCTACGAATGGTGTGGATAAATGCTTTATCTAGGTTTGAAATAACTCCTAGGTCAGCAATGTGCTGTGAACTAGGACGCTTAGACAAACCTGAAACAACACTAGACAGACCATTCTCTTGTAAGTCTGCTTGAGTATTCAAACGTAATGATGGTGGTTGTTGTGATACTCCGTTAATTAGGTTTGGGATAGATTGACTGATGAGTGCCATTAGATTGTTCTCCGTCCCTGCCTATCAATAATGCTAAAGGTATCATAATTGTCAAAGATGTTATGGTCATCAGCAGCCTTATCAAAGTCTTTCAACTCCATCAAAGCCATGTTCTCGTCTTCCTTCTGGAAACCATGCAGGGTATCTGAACCCACAACACGGTCTTGGAATACACGAGTAGCGCGTAGCACTACATATCGTTTAGCTACCTCAGGTAAGTCATCAAAGTCTAACTGTACCACAACATCAAGGGCTGCATCAGTACCAACAATAAAGGTATGATTAGTCCTGTCATACATTTTTAGACCACGCTGCACCAAGTTTGGTGAGTTAGCTTTCAGCGTAGCGTCTGCTCTAAGAATATCAGCGGGGAGTAATATCTCACCTGCTGGTGTCTGAGCGAAACTTTTATTTAAATCTGTGTTAAAGTGCCAGCCCATTGACTGCACTTCTCTGTCAACTGTGTTAAGAATAGTCTCTGCAATCTCTGCTTCAATCAAGCCAGAGGAGAGACTACTAACTGGTGCTTCACCAATAGCAGAAAGCATCGTGTTGACTGCATCTAATTTACTTGTTCCAGCCATGATAGCTCCTTACCATTTAACCTTGTTAGCCCAATAAGCAGCAGAACTTTCACCCTTTTTAATATTTGCAGCGTGTCTAGCCTTAAAGGATTTCTGTCTTGCTGTAGGTTGTCTATCACCTGTTACACCCTGTTGACCAAAGCGTATAATCTTAGGCTTATCTTTAGTACCTACTAACACCGCATGAGACTTAGAGGCATTTGGCGTTCTTTTAGGTATCCGCAAACCCTTAAAGGTTTCTCCTGCGTGTGTAATAGCCATTACTTTTTCTTTCCGTACTTAGCCATGATAGCAGCTACCTGCTTCTGAGGCATACCACCAAAGGACATCTTCTTGCCTGTCTTCTTAGACGCAGCCTTAGCTTGTGCAATACCTTCCTTGGTGTACTTATATTTCTTACCACCTACTTCTGGCATATCATTCTCCAAAGAAAAAGGGGAGCAGCCGAAGCCACCCCCCCTAGTATTATTAAACCTCAGACAGACCGATACAGGCTGCTGGACGCAGGACGTTGTGTCCCATTGCGTACTTAGCAACCATGAGTGTGCCTTGACGGTTAATTTGATACTCAGACTCCATGCCCAAGTCAAGCAACTTGACAGTAGCAACAGCGTCAGGAGTAAAGATAAAGCCACGGAACTTAGAAGCAAGAGCCACCATATCAGCACCGTCTACAGCAGCAGTCGGCAGGTCATAGTGAGTAGTGCGTCCAGAACCAGCAGTGTTTGCTAGTGGTGCGTTGTCAGAAGTCTTACCTTCGTCAGCATCGCCTGTGGTGAAGTTCACGTACAGGTTAGATACCTTAACGTGGTTAGACATAACAACAGGCATACCAGCAATCATTGGTACAGTCGCAGAAGCGATTGAACCATTACCGCCGAAGTCCTTGTTCATGTAGGTCAACTTAGAACCGTCAGTAACGTCCAGAAGGGCGTAGTACTGGTCAGGTGCTAGTGCTACAACAGCGTTAGAGTGGTCAACATTCTTGATGTCAAACTCTTTCTTCGCATCAAAGATAGCCTTAGCAATCTTAGCTGGGTCAAGAGAGTCAGCAGTAGCTGTACCGATTGTTACGTTGTTGGTAAAGTCTTCCTCAGTGAAAGCTTTGTAGTCTTGGATCAGACCAGCAGCACGAGTAGCGTTGGTAGCCAATGCAGCCTTAGTAAGCATACGAGCTACGTTACGGTCAGCCTCGTTAGCCAGAGCAATACCGGCTTCCTTTGAGTAGATAGAACGTACATCGTAGTGGTTGATTGCTTCATCAATGTTAGCAATGAACTGGCTAGAGATGAGCAAGTCATCAATAGTTACGATACGCTCACCAGCACGGATTGACCCGCCTGTGATCTCATTTCCAGGGGTCAGGTATTCAGCGGTTGCGCGACCTGTCAGTGGGAATGAGGCAGACTTGCCCTTTGAGATTGTGCGAGTACGTACCTTGTCCATGAGGACTTTCTTTTCCTCAAAAGCTGTCAGGACTTCCCCTGCATACAGCTTGAGAAACAGGTCACGTACGTCACCTGTTAGGTTATTCTGGCCTTGAAAGCTTACGCTATAGGCCGGATTTGAAGCGGCTTGTGCCATTTTAAATTACCTCTTAGTAATGTTAATGTGAGTTAAAGTACACTCTGCATTACACTACATCCTTTCTCCAAGATTGTCCCTCGCAAGGGGTCAGGGGTAATCGTTTGTTATGTTAGCTTCGTGTTAGGGTTGCCCCTTCTAGGTACACCATAATGTAACTAGAAGGAGAGGGGACTCTTATACAATCCCCTCACCAAATGCAACAACTTAGAACAGGCTAGAACGAGCCAACTTATCAGAGACTTGTTGCCTGTAGGCGGGGTCTTTCGCGTACCTAGGGTCACTCATAGCTGCTGTTAATTCAGCAGTACTTTCAAACTTCCCGCCTGTGGATACAGGACCAGTACCACCCTGTAGTAGACTTGGTGCTGCCTCAGAACGGTAACGAGCATTAAGACCTTGGATAGCAAGCCTAATCATGTTAGGGTCTTGCGTTGCCATTGTTGCATTGAAAGCATCAATCTCTGCTTCGGGTAGTGCATCTGCTGCCCACCCTACCAGTTCCTGATACTGTTCCTGTCCCCCTACTAGGGAGAACATTTCTGTTTGTACTTGTTGTGAGATAGCCTGTTGACCAGCAATCCACTGATCTACAACTGCCTCAGGGAACCCAGCCTCTTCCAAGGCTGCATAAGCATCCTCAGACAGACCACCAAGTTCTTGGTATTCCTGTTGTAGTACATCAAAGTCAATACCATTAGCACCAAGAACCTCAGAGATTTCTGAGGCATCTGCTGATACTAGTTCTTGTACTTCTTCACTAACTTCTTCTTCCCGCTGAGGCTGGCCTAGCTTACTCTCTAATGCAGAGTATGCCTTAGCCATATCCTCAGGGGACTTAAACTTCTCAGGTAGCCACTCAGGGCGTTCAGGGTCTCGTTCTGTCCCTGCTACCTTTTCCAACATTTTATTGATATGCTCCTGAGACTCAGGCGCAGGTTCTTGATAAGTGTTCAGTGCTTCAGCCATTAACTTATTTGCTCCATAGCTTGTCTAACTTGTTCAGGGTCCATTGACCCAGCAATAGCAGGGGCTGCTTTCTGTAAAGCTCCCATGCCGCCCTGTTCCAGCATTTGTTGTTGCATCATTTGCTGTTGCATCATCTGTTCTTGTGCCTTCTGTTCATCTGACTTAATAAGTCCAGAGGTATCAATACCAAGTGATGCTGCTAGTCTATCAATATAATCACCTAGGTTCATCTCACTAGCAATAACCTCAGGTCCAAGAGGCTGAAGGTACTGTAGGAAAGTAGCTAGTTTATTCAAGTCCTGTCCACGGCCTAGTGCTTCAATACCAGTAACCACTGTAGGCGTAACACTATCCTTAGGCATCTTAGGCATCTTGCCCTGCTTCTGAAGAGAGTTAAGTAGTAGGTTAATTAGTGGTAGTTGGAACTCCTGAGATAGAATAGAGTACACACCACCAAGGGCTGTCTCTAGTTCCTGTGCCATGAAGCGTACTTCTTCTGCTGTCACACGCTCCGCTGCACGTTGTACAGAGGAGTTGAGTAGGAAAGCAGCAGCAAGACGATCATTAATCATCTGCATAGTCTCAAGAGCCACACGGAAATCGCCGCCCTTCTGTACCTGTAGGGTAGATACATCATTACTATCACCCTGTAGGAACGCACCGTTAGGTGCAGCAGACAGGTCTTTAGTTTTAGTACTACCATTAGGACGGACGAGAAACAGTACCTTAGCAGATGCTGCGCTACCCTGTACGATAGCCTTAGTCAGAGCCTCAAGGCTCCGCAAGTCACCAATATACTCCTCAATAAAGCCACGCCCATAGTCCTCACCATCAATACGGATGAACCGTAGTGGGATGAATGGGTTCTGATCTGGCTTAAACATACCCTTAGTAGTCTCAAGCAAAACTCCTGCAACTTCTTGGATAACCTCAAAGCCCTTAGGTGTGCGAGTAAGTCGGGTATAAAGATCATAGCTTTTAGCTGGTGTATCTGATGGTGGTATTTGTGCTTTTACCTCTTCAGGTAAAGCAACAGGAGCCATAGACTCCTTGGTAATAATCTCAAGTACATTGCCCATAGCATCACGCTTTACAACGTAACGATCAGGACGGAATACTTTCATCCCACCTTCCTTTGGCATATAGACTAGCGCATTACCAGTAACGATAAGCAGCTTAAGTGCCTCAAAGGTAGGAACACGGATTGACTTACCCTCAATCTCTTGCATTGCAGCACGTTCAATACGTGCAAGCCCCTCTTCAACCTGACCACGATTATCACCTGCAATCTGTTGCAAGTCAAAGTCATCTATGGTCAGCCGAAAGAAGGGGCTGTTAGGTGGCAGGAGAGCAAGCAGTAGTTTAGATGCAAGGTTATTAACACCCCTTGCTCCAATGCCTTGATACGGTGTAGCGTATACTGAAGAACTTGTGTGTCCCTCATCTGGCAAAAGAGTAGGGATAGTAAGCCTTGCTGCCTCACGGCCTCTCTCTAGGAAAGTATCTCTCTCTCCATCTAGTTGGCTGTAGCGTTTAGCTACTGTACCTACATCTTGTTCCATTTATTGTACCTCTGGTATAAGTAAACCCTGTGCAGGTTTCTTTTTCTTGTACTTGTTCAGCATATCATAGTTAACCATAGGCATCGTAGCGTTGTGGTCAATGTCTTTTGCATCCTTACCCATGACTTCATCGTCATCAGTTTTAATAACTACTGCACCCATAACACTACCCCTTAGGGATGTTCAAACCTGAACCGCCTTCGCCACCAACTTGTGCAGCAGCTTGTCCAACTACCAGAGCCTTCTTGCCCTTACGTCTACGGCGTTGCATACCAGCCCCTGTTTCCACAGTAGTAGCTACTTCTTCAGCCTGTTCTCTTGGTGCTGCTGTTCTAGATGCTGCTGTTTGTGATGTAGGCATCCTTGAAGGATCACGTGTATATTTATTTTTACCTGTTACAGTATCTTCAACTTCAGTAGCAACTTTCTTAACTACCTTTTTAACAGGTCTTTCCACGTTCTTTTCTACAAAGCTGTCTACCTTTTTAACTTGTTTCTTAACAGCCGTACTAACTTTCTTAGCAGCCTTCTTTACTTTCTTTGCTGGCGCACCCATGCTACTGCCCCTTTGTTATCTGTAAACCAGCACCAGCACTACCTGTTTGGAGAGAGGTATCTGTAGGTGTGACTAGTTGTTGTTTACCTTTACGCTTTTTCTTAATCCCCATTGCTGGGGTTTCCTCGCCGCCTACTTCTAAGTCAGGTGTCTTAGCCACCGCAGTCACTGGTCTAGCAGGAGCAGGTGGGGGTGTAGGCATCTTGGGTTTAAATAATCCACCCATTCTAATAATCCTCAAAATCTTGATTTTGCAACTCTATTAACTTTTGTATCACAGACTGTTGACCCCTAAGGAAAGCTAATTCCTCAGGGGTTACTTGTGTATGCGGAAGTTTGTCTGGATAGAGTTCATACAACGTGCGGAGTAGGCCATCTGTGATGTTAAAATCGTTACCTAATACTTTCATGTTACAAACTTTCGCTAATAGAGGTACTTTAGATATCTACTATCTCACAAGCACCAGCAGTACAAGCAAGAGTTTGACTACCATTGGTGCTATCTTCCTTCTCATACAGAGAAAGAGCAGACCAATCAATAGACGTAGGCATCTGAGATAACATAGCTTCATACTCTTCTTGAGTACACTCTTGGTATGGAGCCTGTGCGTATGTGTGGTCACTATGTGGTAGGAATGAGATACCTGAGCAGATGTCAAAGTTCTCATAGACCCATGCACCTACTGCCATCCACTCTGCATCCTTGACTGTGATAGTCACAGATGGTTTGTGTTCACACCAGTGTAGTGCGTAGTTCTTCCACAGTTCTAGCTGCTCTAGTGCAGTCATATCATTACGAGTAACAGCACCTGTTGGTGACTTAGTGGGGAAGCTGAACACTGTAGTAGAGTCAGGCTTCATCACACATGGTTCAGCAGGGATACCACTGTCCTTCATAAACTGTGTTAGTGGGTCTTTGTTATCACCACGAACAGTACGAATATAGTACTCACTATGTCGTGCATGAATACCAGAGGCTGTATTAGTAAGCTGTGATACAGTACCTGATGGTTTCACACAGGTGATAGCAGCAGAAGCAGGTACACCTAGCTTGTCAGCATAGACACGATT
>Ga0208644_1001611_pt1 | contig 18731 bp, 23 predicted proteins | sample VirMetDEL_Nov_18_FD_184517 | JGI IMG/M metagenome (GOLD analysis project Ga0208644, IMG submission 184517) | Aqueous microbial communities from the Delaware River and Bay under freshwater to marine salinity gradient to study organic matter... | ecosystem: Environmental > Aquatic > Marine >... | reverse complement strand
CTAAGTTTCTTGCTATCTTATCTTTTCTCTGCTTACCTTTGTATTGATAAAAATCATAGTCGTGAAACTCACAAAGCTTCCTAACTTCATCTGAGCCACTACCTATATTTATCTTTCTTTCATTTAAATTATTAGGCAAGTTAAAGTTAGTCCAATAAAGATGTCTACCTCTTTTTTTTGCTGGTATTAGTGGCTCATAATATGGTACAACATTCTCAACAACATACTTTCCTTCAAAATGATTATCTAGGAAAATTATTTCTTCATATAATTTCATATCAGGATAAACATCTTTTGTGCTTTCCCTATTCTTTTGACTATGCCTAACCCTACTATGAGTTGGACAAGGCGGAGATGTCCATATAAAATCAAACTCTTTGTAATGGTCTAATAAGTATTGATGTGCATCTGCAACAATTACAGTATCATTTGGGAAACGTTCTTGGTATAGTTTAGCAAGTTCCTCATCCAATTCAACAGCAGTAACTTCAATGTCAGCTACTTCATCCCATTTATATCGATTGCCACCAAGACAAGCGTATAAGTTTAAAATCTTGTATTTCATAATATAATTCGTTTAATGTTTAGGCAAATATAAAAACAAAAATGTAATAAACAAATATTTAAGTCAATTTTAACATTTTACGTTATATACTTATAACGGTTTTAAGAATATTTATGACAGAATTTGATATTAGCATACCAACATCTATTAAAGCTATTAAACTTAGACAATGGCAAGAATACGCTAAAATACTAGACAAAAACAAAGGTCAAGAAGATAGTGATTTTGTTAAATTGAAGATGTTGAACATATTTTGTGGTTTAGATATGAATAAAGCTAGAGATTTACAATTATCTACTTTTGATAGTATCATAGATCACATAAACAGCCTGTTTGGTAATATACCTGATAGGATTCATCAATTTACTCTTAGAGGTACAGATGGTGTAGAAGTTACTTTTGGTTTAATACCGAACTTAGATAAGATGAGTTATGGAGAGTTCTTGGACTTAGAGAAGTATTTATTTGATGATAAAGAACTACATAGAGCAATGGCAGTATTATACAGACCATTAATCACAGGTAAGGGAAAAGACAGATACCTCATCCATAAATACAAAGGTACTGATGAGTTGGCAGAAGTGATGAAAGACACTCCAATAGACGCTGTGTTAAGTTCTAGGGTTTTTTTTTATCGTTTAGCGAAAAAATTAAGTCTTTATACAATGGACTCTACACTACAACAATTACAGGAGAAAAGGGAGAAGGACTTAGACAAGCATTCGGAAGAAAATGGGGAACTTACCAATCTATCTATACGTTGGCACAGGGAGATGTTAGCAGATTTGATAAAGTTACAGAACTCGGAGTTCACCAATGTATGATGTATTTAGAATACGAAAAAGAAAAAGCAGAAACAGAAAGTAAGATACTTAAACAGCAAACTAGATAATGAAAGAGTTTTACGATATACTAGACAAGATAAAAGACAATCTAAGAGCAAATCCTAGTGTAAACACAGTTACTTTTGGTAATTTGTCAGATTTAGACTTAGATAAGACTACTATGTACCCTTTAGCACACATTTTTGTTACAAATGCTGTTCATAACGGAAATATCTTAGATTTTGAGGTAAATGTGCTATGTATGGATATTGTAGATATAAATAAAGATGAAGCTGATGGAGATGATTTCTATGGTAACGATAACTTACACGATGTACTAAACACACAATTATCAACCTTAAACAGCCTTATTTCTGACCTAAAAAGAGGTAGTTTGTATAAAGATAAGTATCAATTAGCAGGAAATCCTACTTTAACACCATTTAAAGAGCGTTTTAGCAACGTTTTAGCAGGTTGGGAGGGTAGTATTAATATAAGCGTTAAAAACAACATTACAATCTGTTAAAATGGGTAAATTAGCTGATGCTTTATCGCAAATGTCTGATGATTTCTTACAATCTGTTATTAGGCAGACTAAAGAGGATGAATTGGTTGCATCAGGTAAATTATCTAGTTCTTACAGAATAGAAAAAAATGAGAATGGATTTACATTGATAAATGACGCTAAATATTCAAGTGCTGTTTTGGTTGATGGTTCTGGTAAGACAAGTAAAATAGGTGGTAAAGATAAAATACAAAGATTGGCTGATTGGGCAAAGACAAAGGGTATGCAACCTTTACTAAGAACAAAAAAAGGTAGATTTAGAAAAATAACAGAATCTAGTTATAGAGCATTAGGATTTATATTGGCTAAATCCATATCTAAAAAAGGAACGATTCAGAGATTTGGTTATAAAGGTAGTAATACTTTACAGAGGGTTGCGGATATTAAAATGAAAGAATGGGCAACTAAAATTAGCGTAGCCTTTAAAGAGGATTTAATAACACAAATGAAAGCAGAAATAAGTTTTAAAGATTTAAAAATATAACAATGGCATTAATATTAGCAAGAAGTCCATATTTAGTAACAAGACAAGGTTTTGATAACAACGCTACACTTGAATTAGAGTTGTCGGAGAGCGTAGTTCTCTTGGGTTCTGAAATTACTATGTCGTTAAAAACATATTATTTTAATTTCAAACTTCAAACATCAATAGATATAGCACCTTTTATTAGAGATTATTTAACTGATAACAAAATAATTTTAGTTAAAGCTACTATTAGAGGTAATATAGGTGGTGTAGCACAAACCCCTATTGTTTACAACCATATCGCAACAGACGGATATTCTTATTTTGAGGAAGGTTATAATAATGATGTTTCTAGCATATTAGAATCTAACTCTTTTTACGCTGGTAGTAATAATTTATTGCAATTCAATAAAAATGCTTTTCTTAGAATACCTTTTGTTTATACAGAAACAGAATCTCCTATAAGTATATATTCAATAAGGGTAAATGTTTACGATTCTTCTAATAACTTACTTCAAGTTATTAATAGTAGCTTTGGTTCTCCTATTGCTTCTGATAATAGAGTTAAATACATTCTCATAGGATATGGGGATTATGAACAATACTTCAAAAATAGAGTTCTTTCTGAATTAGGAATATTTGAGTCAAGTAACTGTCTAGTAACTTTTATAGATGGATTAAATTTTACTTCAAATGTAACTAGAATAGAAGTTTTAGGTCTTTCATCTGGAGGTAGCGTTGTGAATACAAAGGTTTTAAATGTAGATACCGTCGAAGAATGTAAGTATGAGCCTAAAGAAGTACATTTCGTAAATAGATATGGTGTAGAAGAAACTTTTTGGTTCTTTAAGAAAAATACTAAGTCTATAGCAGTAGAAAGAGAAACTTATAGACCAAACATAGCAGGAAGTTATGCTAATGGTGTTTTATCGCACCAATACCAAGATTACAACGTAAATGGTAGAGAAAGTATAGTTTTAAACACAGGTTTTGTAAATGAATCTTTTAGTGAAAACATTAAACAGCTTATGTTATCAGAAAAGGTATGGATGTATGACAATGGTATTAAAAGACCAATGAATGTTTCTACTAGCGAAATGGAATTAAGAACTCACGTAAATGACAAGCTTATAAACTATACTATGGAGTTCCAATTTTCTAATGAAATTATAAATAACGTAAGTTAATGAAATTAAGAACAAAACTTTATATTAATACCAATGAGGACTTTAGTGCAGCACCTCAATACGAGGAGTTGGATATGTTTGACTTTGAATCAATAGAACTTACGTCATCTATACAAGAAATTAGAGATATAGGCTCTGTATTTACTGACTTTTCACAAGAGTTTTCAGTACCTGCAAGTGTTAATAATAATAGAATATTTACTCATTATTACAACACTAATCTTTTGAATCAATTTGATGCTCGTGTTAAAAGAAAAGCTTTAATAACACTAAACAATTTAACTTTTAGGGAAGGTTATATTAGACTTTCTGAGGTTAAATTAAAAAACCAAAAAGCATCAAGTTATAGTGTTACATTTTTTGGAGAATTAGTTAATCTAAAGCAGGTATTAGGAGAAGATGAACTTAAAGATTTAGGACTTGGATTAAGTAAATATAACCACGAATTTAGTGTGGATAATGTTTATGATGGATTTATAGATGGTTTAGGTTTGGTTAGTGGAGAAATGGTTAAGTCTAGTAATAGAGACATTGTTTATCCAGCTATATCTCCTAGTGATAGATGGTATTATAAATCAGACCCAACTGATTTAGGAGAAAAAGATTACAAACAGGGTAAAACTGTTAATCTATTTACAAATAATGATGCTTCTTTAAATTATGGTATTGATTATACAAGATTAAAACCTGCTGTAAAAGTAAAAAACATAATAGATGCTATACAAGAGGTTTATTCTGACAGAGGGATTGTTTTCAGTAATGACTTCTTTAATGACGTAGAATTTAATCAGCTTTACCTACTTTTACATAAAGAGAAGGGTAATATATCTAGTGCTTCTGTTACTAGTGGGGATTTGGAAAGAAATTATTTGGTGGGAAGTTCTGATTTAGACAGTCCTTTTCAGCAAACATCAGGTTTTCGTGAACTTAGACCACCATTTTCATCTTATTATTCTAGCAGTCCTGATGATTACGAACATATATTTTCTAAATTAACTTTCTCGCTAGAAGTAATTGCCCCTACTTCTGATGTAAAATATACTGTTGAACTTTTAGATGGAACTGATGTTATCGCTAGTGTTATTGATGCTACTGACGATTCAGATTTAGTATATATTTTTGATAGAGGAACTGATTCTGATGGTTCTACCACTTGGAATAATTTAAGTTATAGAATAAGCGCAAATGGTGGATTAGATACTTTTAATGGAACGTTACAAATTGTAGAGACTCGTCAAGGTCAAGATGATACTGGGCCTTTCTTTTTTGTTGATACAAATACATACGAATTAGACGGAACCCAAACTATGATTACCGAGATAAACATAGTTAATCATATGCCTAAAATTAAAATATATGACTTCCTTAAAGGATTGTTTAATATGTTTAACTTAACTGCTTATGTTGAAAATCAACTTATAATAGTAAAAACATTAGATGAGTTCTATTCTGATGGAAATGAAATAGATATTTCTAGTCAGGTTGATACTAAAGATATTACTGTAAAGAGAATGAATTTATTTAGTAATATTAATTTTGATTTTTCAGAACCTAAAACATTTGGTTTAATTAAACAGAATGAGGTTAATCAAGATGATTATGGTAATTTAGAGTATGAACCTAGTACAAGTAGCTTGATATTTGATGGTGATAAATACTCTATTAAGCTGCCTTTTGAGAAACTATTTTTTGATAGGCTTAGTGATGAGAACGGATTAGAATTAACAGATTTTGGAAACGGATGGTTGGTTGATAAAGATGAGAATGAAACAATTACACCACCTGTATTATTCTTCAATAGAAACACCACTATTGGTTCAAGTCAATACTTTGGATTTAAGGATAAAACAGCACAATTAACAACTTACAATAGACCTAGTAATTCTTCTAATAATGAATTATCTACTATTAACTTTAATGCTGAATTTGATGAGTTTAGTGGTAATCTAATTGAAAATAGTTTATTTAAACTACATTACGAAAATTATATTGAAAATATATTTGACATAAATGCTAGAATGTACTCTTTTTCAGCTGTATTTAATTTAGACACTCTTAACAATTATAATATGAATGATAGATTTATAATTAACAATAATAAATTTATAATAAATAGCATAAGAACAGATTTAAGTACTGGTAAGACTGAATTGGAACTTATAACTGATTTTAATTTACCTGAATCTATAGGATTTGATACAACTCCGCCATCAACACCAACAGAATTAACTTTAGATTTAATTAATACTACTAGAGCTACGGTATCTTGGAATGAAAGTACAGATAATGTAGGTGTTGTATATTACAATGTTTACATTGACAATGTTTTTTACGAATCAACACTTGAAACTAACTCTAAGATAACAGGATTAACATCAGCGACTTCTTATGATATAGAGGTATCAGCAGTAGATTCAAATGAAAACGAGAGCAGTAGAAGTTCAACATTAACAATAACAACATTATGATAAGACAAGTATTAGATTTATTAAGGGAAAATGATTTTATGGTAGAAGATGATGATATACAATTTGCTAAAGGCGCTTATGAGTTACCACAATCATTTAGAGAGATAAAAGAAAAACATAAACGAAGAAAATTAATCAAGTAATGGCAGACCAAAATATAAATTATAAGATAACAGTAGATGTAGAATCGGGAACAGCTAGTTTAAGAGATTTACAAGGTAAAATTATTGCTAATCAAGTACCATTAAGTGAACTTAGGAAAGAGTTTGGTAATTTTGCTAAAACAGTTAATGCTGCTGATTTTAATAAATTTAAACAAGGTTTAGATACTATTTCAAAAAGTAATATAAACCTAAAGACCTCTACTGGGGCAGCTACATCAGCTACATTGGAATTAGGTAGAGCTATATCTGATGCACCTTATGGTATTAGAGGTGTAGCAAACAACTTATCTCAATTCGCATCACAGTTCTCATTTATGGCGAATACTGTTGACCAAGCTACTGGAAAAGTTGTTGGTTTTAGTGGTGCTATGAAAAATCTAGGTACAGCAATTAAAGCTAATGCTATTTTACTTGTCATACAAACTATCATTTCTGCTTTTGATTATTTTGCAGGAGGTGCTGAAAAAGCACAGAAAGCTAATGAATCATTAACCAAGAGCTTTGATGATTTAATTTCAAAGCTAGGGGATTTAGAAGGTAAACTCCCTGATGCGATAGCTGGTTTATTTGAGAGGTTAGGTTTAAGTAATAAAGAGTTTGATGAATTTGCTTTAAATATGGCAGAAACATTGAAACTACTAAACAATGAATTTCCTGAATTTAAAAACGCTTATGATAGATTAAGTGAAACTCAAAAAAACGACCCAAAACAAATAGCTAATATAATTGAAAAGTACAGAGAGTTAATAAACACTAGAAAAGAAATTGCAAAACAAGAGGAGTTATTAAAAAAACTAAATTTAGCAAATGGAGAATATGCTGAATCAAATTTGCAGAGAAATCGAGAGATTTACAAAGAACTTATATTACAAAAAATAGGATTAGAGGAAATATTTAAAACAATAAAAAAAGGTAGAAGTAAACAACCTGAAACCATACCAACCTTTAAAACTAAAGAGGAATTAGATTTAGATATAAAAAATCAAGAAGATGCTTTACTAGAGTTTGAGAAAAAAATAAAGTTACAAGCATTTAAAAATCAAGAATTAGAAGAACTTGCTTCAGCTAAAACTGAAAAACAAAAATCCGAAATAAAAAGGAGATATTCTCAATTAAACCTAGAAGTAGAATTAAATAATGAGGAAAAGAGATTAATATTAGCACAAAGTAATGAAAGGCAAATAGCTAAAGATAAACACGACAATCACGTAGCTGAATTAAATAGAATATTTACGGAATATGAAAAAAGAGTACAACTTAATAAAAAGTTGACTCTTGAACAAAAGCAGAGTGCTATAAGTGATGCAAAATCAAAAACAGATGAATCAATAGCTCAGGCTGGAGGAGAACTTATAAAAACAAATAAAGAAATAGATGATGCTTATGCACCTTTGTTTGAAACTTTTAACAAATTAGCTGATTTAAGAAGGGCTGCTTTAGGTATTGTGCCAGAAGATGAAAAAGCCAAAGAATTTGATGCTTTATCTAGTTACATCGAATCATACAAGGTTTTAATGGGTGGTTTAACTGACTTTATTAATGGAGAGTTTGAAAGACAGTTAACTATTGAACAAAACAAGACAAATGCGTTAAATGCTGAATTAAACAATAGACTACTTAATGAAAATTTATCTAAAGATGAAAGAGCTAGGATACAAAATGAAATAGCTCAAAACGACGAGGCGTTAAGGGTAAAACAGAATGAAATAGCTAAAAAACAATTTAATACACAAAAAGCATTTAATATAGCTATGGCTGTTGCTGATACATATTTAGCAGGTGTTAAAGTTTTAGCAGACCCTTCATTTACAGGCAGACCTTGGATGAGAGGAATTGCAATGGCTGCTACGATAGCTAGTGGCTTAGCTTCTGTTGCTGCTATTGCTAGACAAAAATTCCAACCATCAGCAGCAAATACACCTGTTAGAACATCAGGTGGAGGAGGTTCAGGTGGTGGAATGGGAGATAGGTCGTTTAACTTTAACTTAGTAGGTAACAATAGAGAAAACCAATTAGCCAACGCTATACAAGGTCAATTTAATCAACCTATTAAGGCTTATGTAGTATCAAGAGATATGACTAATCAACAGCAATTAGATGCTAATATAGTAAACTCTGCTAGATTTTAAAATAAAACAAACTTATATATTAACGTTAAATTATAAACAAAACTTATGGAAGATTTACCAATCATAGAATTATTTATAGACGAAGAAAAATCAGAAGATGGAGTACAAGCTATTAGCTTAGTGGAATATCCTGCGATTGAGGAGAATTTCGTAGCACTATCATCTCACAAAGTAGAGTTTAAGACTGTAAACGAAGAAAAAAGAATTATAGTAGGATTAGCTTTAGTACCTAACAAAAAGATATATCGTAGAAACAAAAACTACGAATACAACATTATATTTTCAGAAGATACTGTAAGAAAAGCATCAGAACTATATCTTAAATCACTTAAAAACAATTCTACAACTTTAGAGCATCAAGAATTGACAACAGGCGTGTCTGTAATAGAATCTTGGGTGGTAGAAGATGCTACAATGGATAAATCTAACTTATACGGATTAAACGCAGTAAAAGGTGCTTGGGTAGTTACTATGAAAGTAGATAATGATGAAGTATGGCAAGATGTTAAAGACAAGAAGTATTTAGGACTATCTATTGAAGGTATGTTTAGCGACAAACAAGAGGAGTTATCTAAAGAGGATATTCTTTTAGAATTAGAAGCTATTGAACAAGAAGAAGCTGAATACTTACTATCTGAAATAAAAGGTATAATTGAAAACAAAACTGATGTAGAGTTAAAGAGTTTTAGTGATTATCCCGAATCTGTAAGCAACAATGCTAAAAGAGGTATTGAGTTGAATGAAAAAGTGAACAATAGATGTGCTACACAAGTTGGTAAGGTAAGAGCGCAACAATTAGCAGACAGAAAGCCTATAACTATGGAAACTATTAAGCGTATGTATTCTTATTTAAGTAGAGCAGAAGCATATTATAATCCAAGCGATACAGAGGCTTGTGGGACTATTTCATATTTACTTTGGGGTGGTAAATCAGCTAAGTCTTGGGCAGAATCTAAAATTAAAGCAAATGGCTAAACAGTTACAAGTTTCATCTTACAAGAAACCAACTGTAAGTAGAAAAGGTGTCCACGCTAAAAGCAAAACATCTGTAAATAAATCAAGCAAGAATTACACAAAACCATATAAAGGTCAAGGAAGATGAGTATTTTAAACACCTCTTACAAAGTACAATCAGATGTAAATACTGATGCAGAGAGATTAGCATATAATATAGAGAATGGTGCTTATGTAACAACAGAAAGTGGTGTTTGGACTGTACAGAATGGTAATTGGATTAAATTATATCCATCAGGAGGAGAGGGAAGTGGAGTTGGTTGGGCAAGATATGACGACACTCAATGGACTTCCTCAAATAAACTACCTTTATTAGATGGTGTTTCATTAGTATTAAACAATAACGCTGGAAATATTGTTTTAAGCGATAATTCAATTAATTATTATAACGGAAATACTTTTAAAGTTTTAGCTGATAAGGAGAATGAACTTTATATGGCTACTGTTGTTTTTAAGTATTCAGCACCTAATGCTAATCAAACATTTTTAAGATTACAATTAGAGGGTGGTAACGGAACACCTTACGAAAGGTTAGGTAATGATATTTCGTTTAGTAAAGGCAATGATGTTACTCACGAATTTCATCAAGTATTCCAATACTACGCAGATTCGACCTTTGTATCAAGTGGTAGTCAATGGAAAATAACTGCTAGTGGTGGTGTTGCTAGTGTTTGGGATATTATATTTTTCATCAGTAAAATACAAGGATATTAATTATGGGAGAATGGGCAAAGTATTGTTATTGTAAGAATACATATACAATAAAAGATTGTGATAAAAACAAATGTAAGGCACATCCATTTTGGAAACAAGGTATAGGTTTTATTGGTGGAAAAGGACAAATAGAGGAAGAAAATTAACAAAAATAAAACACTTATATTAAGAAACGTTATAGTACTATAAATAAAATTTATAATTATGAACGACACTATTAACAAAATCAAAGAACTTTTAGGAATGGAAGTTAAGGATGAAGTTGTTTTAATGGAAGAAAGTGTTTCAGATTCATCAAAGAACGATGTTACCGAAGAAGTTGCTGAATATGTAACTAAACAAGAAATGTCTGAAATGAAGTCTGAACTTTTAGCTATGATTTCAACTATCATTGATGAGAAAGAAAAGAAAATGAAAGAAGTTCCACAAGAATTATCTGCTGATGAAAAAGTAGAAGTTGAAAATGTGGAAAAAGTAGAGTTAAGTGAGGTTGTAGAAGAAATTGTACACTCTCCAGAGAATGAGGTAAAAAGACAACCAGTACAATTTAGCAAACCATTTGGTGCTATGAGTATTGCAGAGAGAATTAACGAAATGCTAAACAATAAATAAATTTAAAAATGGCTACAACAACTAGTATTACAACTACATACGCAGGAGAACACAAAGGACAGATTATCTCGGCTGCGTTATTATCGGGAAACACTTTAGCTAACCAAGCTATTACTGTTAAACCAAACATTATCTCTAAAGAGGTAGTTAGAAGATTAGAAACTGACTCTTTAATTAGAGGTGGTTCTTGTGATTTCACAGATACTTCTACAATTACATCAACTGAAAGAATCTTACAACCAAAAGAGTTGCAAGTAAACTTAGAGTTGTGTAAAAAAGATTGGGTAAATGACTGGGCTGGTTTACAGTTAGGATTTAGTGCATTTAGAAATGTACCTGCATCTATCCAAGATTACATCGTACAATATGCTGCTGAAAAAGTTGCAGGTTCTATCGAAACTTCAATTTGGGGTGGTGTTGATGGTGCTAATGACTTTGACGGATTCGCTACTTTAGTTGCTGCTGATGCTAACTTACCTGCTGCACAAGAAGTTGCTGGTACTGCTGTAACTGCTGATAACGTTATTGAAGAATTAGGTAAAGTAGTAGATGCTATTCCTTCAAGATTATACGGAAATGATGGTTTACATATCTATGTTGCTCAAAACGTTTACAGAGCTTACAAAAGAGCTTTAGGAGGATTCCAAGCTAATGGAGTAGGTGCTGCTGGTTATATGGCACAAGGTAACAACCAAGATATTCCTGTACAATACTTTGATGGTGTTAAAGTATTTATGGCAAATGGATTGGCTGACAACAAAATGATTGCTACAATCAAAGATAACTTATGGTTTGGTACTGGATTGACTTCGGATTATAATGAAGTTCGTATCTTGGATATGTCTGATTTGGACGGCTCACAAAATTTCAGATTGATTATGAGATTCTTGGCTGGTGTTCAGTATGGTGTAGTTGAAGATATTGTAACTTACGGTATCACTAACTCTGCTAACTAATAATAAATAAATATTAACTTAAAAGGGTAGGTGGCAAAATGTTCTACCTGCCCTTTTTTAATAAAAAAAAATAGATATGGCTTGTGATATTAACAGAGGTAGATTAGAAGAATGCAAAGAATCAGTAGGTGGTATTTCTGCTGTTTACTTTGTAAATAAAGGCGACTTAGGTGCTATAACGTATGATGTTACAGATACAGATGTAATTGATGCAGTAACAGGAACACCAAGTGCTTATAAATTTGAAGTTAGAGGTACATCTAGCTTTACAGAAACACCAAACGTAAGTAGAGAAAACGGAACAGCTTTCTTTGAACAAGCGTTAGAATTAGTATTACCTAAATTAACTAAGAAAGACCACAACACAGTTAAGTTGTTGGCTTATGGTAGTCCACACATTATCATTGAAGATAATAACGGAAACTTATTCTTAGCAGGTTTAGAGTATGGTATGGATATTAGTGGTGGTTCAATCGCTACTGGTTCAGCTATGGGCGATATGAGTGGTTATACATTATCATTCACAGGAATGGAAAAAGTACCTGCTAACTTCTTAGGAGGTAGTTTAGATAATGTTGGATTCACAGTAGTTGCTGGAGTTTAATAATTCTTTTTAATTGATATTTAAGATAAGTCATACGAAAGTATGGCTTATTTTTTTAAATAAAACAAAATAGTTCAATTACGTTATATTACTATGAAGATATTAAAACCAATAACTACACCTCAAACTATACTTATTCAACCGAGAAGTGTTAGTGGTAGTTCTTATTCTCTTGAAGATTTCAAGGATAGGGTAGCTAATGATTCTGGTATTTTTATAGACGATTCTTGTGCAGCAGGTATTGAATTTAGTCTAAGTCAAGAGGATTCTGTTTCTATATATATAAGAAAAGATGGAGAAGGTATTGAAGAAATAGTTGATAGTGAATCATCAACTTTTGTCGGTAATTTCTTTGAATTATCTTTTTCTTCTACTATACTTACAGAAGGGGAAACATATAGTTTTAAAGTTCTTTCTGGAAACAATATAATTTATAAAGACAAAATATATGTTACAGATAAAACTAATTTTACCGTAAAACATAAACAAGCACAAGATAATTATACCCCATATAATTCGATTGATGATAATACTTATATAATTAGGTAATGGAAGAAAATAAAGAATATAAAAGTAATTTTAGAGTAATAAACTTGTCATCTTATCAGATGCCTACTATTAAAGAGGAATATAATAAAGATTATATTAAATTTGGAGATAACAATGATTACTTTGAAAAGCTAGTAGAAAACTATTTAAGTAGTGCTACAAATTCAAGATGTATTAGTGGTATTGCTGATATGATTTATGGTAGAGGATTAGAATCGTTAAACTCTGACCAATTTCCAAAAGATTATGTATTATTTAAAAACTTAATCAAATCAGATGATGTAAAAAGATTGATTAAGGATTACTATATGTTAGGACAAGCCGCGTTACAAATAACGTACAATAAACCTAAGACCAAGATACTAAAAGTATCCCATTTTCCTATGTATACATTAAGAGCAAGTAAAGCTATTGGTGGTGTAATTAAAAGTTGGAAATATCATCCTGATTGGGCGAATAAAAAATCAAATGATGAGTTAAAAGATATACCTAGCTTTAAGCAAGGTTCTAAAAACCAATTAAATGAGTTGTATATCTTTAAACCTTATAATCCTAAATTCTATTATTATGCACCTGCTTTCTATCACGGATGTTTGCAATACGCAGAATTAGAAGGACAAGTATCACAATATCATATTTCAAATATAGAGAATGGTTTAGCACCTAGCTTATTCCTCAATTTTAACAATGGTATTCCTGATGAATCTACACAAGTAGCTATTGAGAATAAAGTAAATGCTAAATTTAGTGGAGCATCTAATAGTGGGAAAGCTATGATTGCGTTTAACGATAGTTTAGAAACACAAGCTACTATCACACCAATACATTTACCTGATGCTCACGCACAATATCAATTCCTATCTGACGAAGCTAGAGAAAAGATTATGTTAGGTCACGGAATTGTATCTCCTATTCTTTTAGGTATTAAAGACAATACAGGATTTGGTAATAATGCAGAAGAATTAAGAACAGCAAGTATCTTAATGGATAACGTAATCATTAGACCAAGACAAGACGAAATTATATCAGGATTAAAAGAAATACTATCATTTAATGGTATTAACCAAGAATTGTATTTTGTAACATTACAACCTATTGAGTTTACAGAATTAGACAACATTTCTACTAAGATTAAACGTGAAGAAGAAACAGGAGAAAAACTATCATCACAAGTAGAAGATTTTTCTGATGAAGAAGGAGATGAGATGCTTTCAGCTTTAGAAGGCTTAGGAGAGGTTTTAAGCGACGATTGGGAGTTAATCCATAGCGAAGCATATCAAGGAGAAGAAGAATCTCTTAAAATGGCTGAAATTAAGCGAGAGGATAGTTCATCATCAGAAGATAATAGTATTTATAAAGTAAGGTATGCTTATATGCCAGAAAGAAAATCTCCTGATAGCAGAAAGTTCTGTAAGAGTATGGAAGTGTTCACATCTCAAAACTTAGTGTTTAGAAAAGAAGATATTAATCAAATGTCTTTTAGAGGTGTAAATAAAGAATTAGGTCATCAAGGTAGAAACTACTCTTTACTAAAGTTCAAAGGCGGAAAAAACTGCCATCATTTTTGGGAGTTAAGAGTTTACAAAAAGAAAACAGGTAAAAGAGTTAATGAAGATAAGGCTTATGAAGATGGTTTAAAACAACCTAAAAACCCTAGTGAAATGACAGAAAGAATGATTGATAGAACCGATAAAGGTGCTTATAAAAGTGTATTGTCTCAAATTAAAAAACTATTTAACTAATGAAAGCGCTTTTTATAACAGTAAAGGATTTAAAAGACAACTCTATTATATCAGGTACTACTGATGCAGATAAGTTAGTACATTTTATTGAGGTAGCACAAGATATTCATATACAACAATACTTAGGTACAAGACTATATGAAAAGTTACAAACCTTAATAATTGGTAATACTATTGACGATGTGGCCAATGCTGATTACAAAGGTTTAAGAGATACTTACATTAAGCCTATGTTAATTTGGTTTACGCAAGTAGAGTATTTACCTTTTTCTATGTTTAAGATTGATAATGGTGGTTTATCTAAGCATAGAGGAGAATCTGATGATTTTGTAAATTATTCTGATATAGATAGAATGGAAAGTAAAGCTAGAGCAAGAGCAGAGTTTTATACAGCTAGATTTACAGATTATATGTGTAATAATAGTCATAAGTTTCCAGAATACTTAAACAATAGCAACGGAGATATGCGACCTGATAGAGATAGTAATAGTTTTTCAAGTATTGTATTATAATGGAAGAAAACAAAGAAAATAAAAAGAGAGGTAATTATAAACCTAAAAAAGAAAACGAAATAAAATTAGGTTTGTATTATAAAAAAATTAAAAAAGAATGGCAGGAAACCAAACAATATTAAACATACCAGTCGCTTATAAGATAGGTAAAGTATATAGTGCCATACCAACAAATGGAGATGGGGACTTTATTTTTTCTAGGACTCAAGGAGATTCAACATTGGTTAATTCTGATGGTTTGATTGAAGTTGCTGCAACTAACTTGCCTAGATTTAATTACCCATTAATAAACGGAGAGATTGGAGAGGTTGAAAGTTGTCCTGTATTATTATTAGAGCCTTCATCAAGAAATATAGTAACGTATTCAGAAGATTTTAGTGATTCTTATTGGGTAAAAGATGGAACGGCATCTATATCATCAGAAATAACATCTCCACCTGACGGTAGTTTTTTCTCATACAAAGTATCTAATGCAACTGGTAGTTCTTTAACAAATGTTGTTAGAGCTTCATTTACAGGCATAACAGGAGAACATACTGCGAGTGTTTATGTTAGAAGTAGTGGTGCTACTACTATGAGCATAATGATAACAAACAACTTAGATAGTTCAGTTCAAACTCAAAATATATCTTTAAACAACAAATGGAAAAGAGTGAGTGTATCTCACGTAGTAGAAGGCTGTCAAGTTTCTTTTGGTTTATCTGATGGAGATTTTCTTGTTTGGGGAGCGCAATTAGAAAAGCAATCTTTTGCAACATCATATATGCGTAATACTGGAAATACTTTAGGTTCAGAAAGGTTTTCAGAAGATTTATACAAGGATGGTTTGCAAGATTATATTAATGATAGTGAGGGTGTGTTTTATGCAGAAATAAGTATGAGTGAATGGAGATTTTCTAAATACTTAGGATTATCATCAGGAGGCACAACTAATAGAGTTGTTGTTGGTATTCCTTCTAATTCAAATAACTTAGAGTTTATTGTAGAATCAAGTAGTGGTTCTTTATCAGACTCTTTTGATTTAGGCGGTGGTAGATTAGATTATCATAAAATAGCAATAAGGTACAAAAGTGATGGAGTTTCTTTATGGGTTGATGGTAATAATGTGAGTAATGTTTCTGGAGTGGTAACTTTAGATGGTTTAGACAGAGTAATAACTGATGTTGGAAATGGTGGTTCAGATTTTTACGGAAACATAAAAGAAATATCATATTATAATATTGCTCTATCTGATACATATTTAGAAGAATTAACATCTTATATTTAATTAAAAAACATAAAACAAAAATGGCAAATGAAATTTACAATAGTAGTTGGTGGGGTTTACCAATAAAATATGATTGGGGTGGTATTTATTATGACTATTATTTAAGGTCATCTTTTTCTAATCGAGTTTTGGTAGATGGTGGTGTAGTAGAATCAGTTAATTGTATAACAATTTAAAAATAGAATATGTCAAAAATTCCGACCATATGTATGATACCTAGTGGGTATAAAGCAGGAAAAGTATATAGCGTTTTACCTGCAAATGGAGACGCTGATTTAACATTTACTAGAGTAGGTGCATTACCCTCTTATAATGCAACAAGAGTAAATGAAAATGGTTTAATAGAAGAAGTTTTAAGCAACGTACCAAGATTAGATTATTCTGATGGTGGATGCCCTTCTCTTTTAGTAGAACCACAATCTACAAATTTAGTAACTTATTCAGAAGATTTTAGTGATGCTAGTTGGATTAAGGGTAATTCAACTATTACGATTAATGCTATTTTAGCACCAAATGAAACTTTGACTGCTGATAAATTAGTAGAAGATAGCACGAATAACGCTAAATTTTTACAAAAAACAATTAATGTTGTAAATGGTTCTACATACACTTTATCTTGTTTTGCTAAAAAATCTGAAAGAAAATATTTGCGAATAATTGGTGGAGCAAATTTTAATGGTTCTGTAAATTTTGATTTGGATAATGGAACATTTCAAATTACAGCAGGGAATCCAACTGTTAGTGTTGAAAGTTTTTCTAATGGTTGGTATAGATGTTCTATAACGAATATTGTTTCATCAACATCTATTTCTCCACAAATATCAATGACAACGAGTTCTGGTGGAACTGGTGCTTACGCAGGCGATGGAACAAGTGGTCTTTACATCTGGGGTGCACAACTAGAAGCCAAAACCTTTGCAACCTCATATATCCCAACAGTAGCAAGTACGGTTACAAGAGTTGCTGAAACAGTATCTAAAACAGGGTTGAGTAGTTATATTAATTCGCAAGAGGGGGTTTTGTTTGTTGAGCCATCAGCTTTTATAAGTAGTTCAGATATTAGAACAATCTCAATTACAGATGGAACTGCTAACAACCAAATATCATTAAGACCTTCTACAACAATAACTAACGCCTGGCAAATAATAGTGCGTAAAGGCGGTATTATAATTGTAAACGAAGCTTATTCAGTGCCTGATATAAAGCAGTTTTCAAAAATAGCAATAAAATACAAACTCAATGATTATGCTTTTTTTATAAATGGAGTAAAAGTAGGGACAGATTTAATTGCTGAAACATTTACATCAGGCAGTTTAAATAAGATAGCTTTTGATACAGGAGTTTCAACAGGGTTATTTTTTGGCAAAGTAAAAAACCTACAAGTATTCAATACAGCTTTATCAGATGCTGAATTAATCTCTTTAACATCAAATTAATATGAAAACAATAAAATTAGTCTATACAGACAAGGAAACAGCAATAGCAGATTTAATTGCTAAAAATGTTTATGTAGAAATTGAAGGACAATTAGCAGTTGGTAATAATGTACACGCAGTTGTAGAATTAGGATTGATTGCTTTAGATAATGGAACTTTTGATGAAGAAGGTAATGTGCTTACAGAGCCTACTTATGCAGAGGGTTATCACTTTGATTTGTTAGTTGATGATGCTTTTGAGGAAGTGTTTACAAACGAGATTATACCAAATAGTCCTAAACATTCATTTTACGGAGTATAATGAGTAGAAAAGAGAAGATAGATTTATTTTTATCAAAGTGGGTTTCACGTAAACTAATAGTATTTTTCATAGCTTCCGCTGGTTTATTCAGCGGGAGTTTAGAAAGTAATGATTGGGTTATAGTTGCAACTGCTTATATCTCTTTACAAGGAGTTACAGATATTGTAGAACGCCTTTATAACACAAAAAAATGAGACTAGATGATATACGACTTTACACATTAAACGCTTCGGCTATGGCAGTTTCGTTTACAAACGTTGAGAGAACATTGAAAATATTACTACTATGCGTTTCTATTATTTATACAGTTTTAAAGATAATTGAAATGAAAAACAAAAAAGATGAAACTAACAAATAACTTCAGCAAATCAGAATTTGATAGTAAAGATGGTGCTGAAATGCCAAGTGATGTTTTAGAGAACGTTAAAAAGTTAGCTAGTTATTTACAGATATTACGTGACCATTTAGGCAAGTCTATTAAAATAAATAGTGGTTACAGAAGTCCATCACACAATAAAAAGATAGGTGGAAAACCAAAAAGCATTCATTTACTAGGTTTAGCTGCTGATATTGTAGTAAGCGGAATGACTCCAAAAGAAGTGTTTAAAGAAGTTGAAAAGTTACAAGATGAAGGTAAATTGCCAGAAGGTGGATTA
>Ga0208644_1001609_pt1 | contig 18745 bp, 21 predicted proteins | sample VirMetDEL_Nov_18_FD_184517 | JGI IMG/M metagenome (GOLD analysis project Ga0208644, IMG submission 184517) | Aqueous microbial communities from the Delaware River and Bay under freshwater to marine salinity gradient to study organic matter... | ecosystem: Environmental > Aquatic > Marine >... | reverse complement strand
TGCCAAGCAGTACGGTGGGCGCATCAGCGAGGTCAATATGAAGACCGCGATGATGAAGAAGAAGGCCAAGTGACGTGCCTTTGAAGAAGGGCAAGTCTGACAAGGCCATCGGCCAGAACATCAAGATGCTGATGAAGGAAGGCCGCCCAATGAAGCAGGCTGTAGCTATTGCTATGCGTAAGGCAGGGAAACCGAAGAAATGAAGAAGGTCTGGGAAAAGAAGCGACCGAAAGGCATTGGCAAGCCCAAGAGCCTGACGCCGGAACAGAAACGCGCCGCAATGCGAGCCGCGAAAAAAGCTGGCCGTCCGTACCCTAACTTAATTGATAATATGCGAGCCGCCCGTGGCTAAGACTCCAGCTTGGCAACGCAAAGCGGGAAAGAATCCCAAAGGCGGTTTGAATGAAAAGGGCCGTGCCTCTGCACGGGCGCAGGGTATGAACCTGAAAGCGCCTGTCAAAAAGGGCGATAACCCACGTCGTGCATCTTTCTTGGCGCGAATGGGTTCGATGCCCGGCCCGGAACGCGACGAGAAAGGACGCCCCACGCGTCTGCTCCTTTCCCTACGCGCGTGGGGCGCTTCTTCCAAGGCCGATGCGAAAAGCAAGGCCCGTGCGATTAGCGCCCGCAACAAGGCGAAAGGTTGAACAATGCTTACCGTCGAACAGGTTATCAAGCGTCACGAACTGGCCCAGCGCCGTAAGGACAACTGGCGTCAGATTTACGAGGACTGCTACGAGTTCGCGCTTCCGCAGCGCAATCTGTACGACGGTCACTATGAAGGTGGTGGATCGCCTGGACAGAACAAGATGGTTCGCGTCTTCGACTCCACCGCGATCAACTCGACGCAGCGGTTCGCCAACCGCATTCAGTCGGGTCTGTTTCCGCCCTATGGGCGCTGGTGTCGTTTGGAGCCGGGACCGGATATCCCGCCGGAGCGTCAGCTTGAGGCGCAGGCGGTTCTTGATACATACGCAGACAAAATGTTTTCGGTTTTGCGCCAGTCGAATTTTGATCTGGCGATGGGCGAGTTCCTCATGGACCTTGCCGTCGGCACGGCTGTCATGCTTATTCAGCCGGGTGATGAGACGACGCCGATCCGGTTCACGCCGGTTCCGCAGTATCTCGTTGCCATCGAAGAAGGCGCACACGGTAAGGTCGATAATGTTTACCGTCGGATGCGCCTGAAGGCAGAAGCGATCAAGCAGCATTGGGTCGATGCGGAAATACCGGATCGCCTCCAGCGCATGATTGACGAGAAGCCGACTGACGAGATCGACTTGCTTGAGGCGACTGTGCTTGACGTACAGCGTGGCGATTACGACTACATGGTGATCTGGCCGGACGGCAAGGCACCTCTGGTCGAGCGCAAGATGAAGTCATCGCCGTGGATTGTGGCGCGTTTTATGAAAGTCGCGGGTGAAGTTTACGGTCGCGGCCCTCTGGTTACGGCGCTGCCCGACATCAAGACGCTCAACAAAACGCTGGAACTGCTGCTGAAGAACGCATCGCTGTCCATCGCTGGTGTCTATACGGCGGCGGATGATGGCGTTCTGAACCCGCAGACCATTCGCATTACACCCGGCGCTATCATTCCAGTCGCGCGTAACGGTGGACCGCAGGGTGAGAGCCTGCGTCAGTTGCCTCGCTCCGGTGACTTCAACGTGTCGCAGATCGTGATTAACGATCTTCGCATGAACATCAAGAAGATCATGCTTGATGACTCGTTGCCGCCGGACAATATGTCGGCTCGCAGCGCGACCGAAATCGCAGAGCGCATGAAGGAACTGGCGCAAAATCTAGGCAGCGCGTTTGGTCGTCTGATTACCGAGACGATGATCCCGGTTGTGTCCCGCGTCATGTACGTCATGGACGAGCGCGGCATGATTGAGATGCCGCTGCGTGTGAACGGCTTGGAGGTAAAGGTATCTCCGGTATCGCCAATCGCCCAGGCGCAGAATATGGGTGACATAGAGAAGATTACGCAGTGGGTTCAGTTGTCGCAGGCGCTTGGGCCAGAGGGAATGATGGCTCCGCGCATGGGTGCGATTTCTGATTATGTCGCTGACAAGTTGGGAGTTCCTGCTGAACTCCGCACAACGCCGCAGGAACGCCAGATGGCGATGCAGCAGGCTGCTGAGATGGCGCAGATGGCGGCGCAACAGGGCATGGTTGAAGGAGAAGAATGACAGAAGTTGAAGGATGGGACGGGCTTCGGCAAGCAGCGCCGCAGCTTCGTCGCACAAATGAGCAGGAGCGTGACGACACTGATCGCACTTACCTGCGGGTATTCGGCAGTGAAGACGGGCAGAAGGTTTTGGAGCATCTGCGTTCGCTGACGATAGAGCAGCCCACCTGGTATCCGGGTGAAGAAGCAAGCCACGGCTATGCTAGGGAAGGGCAAAATTCACTGGTCCGCGAGATTGAGCGGCGTATTAAAAGGGCATCACAGTTATGAGCGAAGAAGCAGAAAACACAGAAAGTTCCGGCGAGGGTCTTCTTGCCGATGCGGCACCTGCGGTTGAAGAAGCGCCACAGGAAGAAGCAGCAATCGACCATCGCATTCCCGACGAACAGCCTAGCGTAGAGCAGGTTACTGTCTCGGAGAACGACGAAGAAGTAGAGTTCGAGCGTCCCGAATGGTATCCAGAAAAATTCTGGAACGAAGATGATGGGCCTGATCTCGAAAATCTTGCAAAATCATACAACGAACTTCAGAAGAAGTTTTCTCAGGGCAAGCACAAAGCGCCTGAAGAATATGACGTGAAGATGTTTGAGGAAGCTAATATCGCGGAAGATGACGAACTTTTCTCAACGTACAAAGATTGGGCAAAAGAAAACGGCATCAGCCAGCAGGCGTTCGAAGACCTGGCGTCAAAGTTTATCAGCATGGCTGGGCAAGAGCAGGAACTGGCCGAAGTCTCGTACCAGGAAGAACACCAGAAACTTGGGCCGAACGCGGACATGACGATCAAGTCCATGACCGAGTGGGCGCAGGGTCTTGTTCGCAAGGGTGTGTGGAGCGATGGTGACTTTGAGGAGTTCAAGATCATGGGCGGCACTGCCCAAGGTCTACGCGCCTTGCAAAAAGTCCGCTCATACTATGGCGATCAGCCGGTGCCTGTAGATGTCGGGCCGATTGAGGGTCTTCCGTCTAAAGAAGAACTGTCCGCTATGGTTGCAAAGCCTGAATATGTCAACGATCCGGGTTATCGCGCCAAGGTCGAGAAGATGTTCGATCAGGTTTATGGGACTCAAGATTACTCGCCAGTATGAGGAATCAAGCCCCGGTCGAACAGGTACTGAAGGCCAAAGACATTGATTTCGGCGGGGTCTTTGAGGACCACCCTGATGGGGATAGCGATCGGCATCCTTCTTTGGGTTACTGCACGATTCAAAAGATTGCGGCAATAGTGTCTGAAATAAGGCGGACTAAGCACAGTCTGTCTTGACAAAACGCTATTTACAATGTAGCGCCTCGTTCTTATAATCATTCTAACGGATAACCTTCTGGCCCGTTAGACCGGCCTTGGGACGAGGCGCAAAACCGTTCAAGCCGCAGCCCGATTCGGATACCTGCTAGGCGTTTTTCGTAAACCGAACCGAAAGGAAAAGGAAATGGCCGTAGGCATTTCTAACGCTTTCGTTCAATTGTTCGATGCGGAAGTCAAGCAGGCTTATCAGGCTTCCCGTATGCTCGCCGGTGCGACCCGCGAGCGGAACAATGTCGAAGGCTCGGTCGTGAAGTTCCCGAAAATCGGGAAAGGCACGGCCACGGTCCGCGTACCGCAGACCGACGTTACCCCGCTGAACGTCACCTACTCGCAGGTGTCCGCCACGATGGAAGATTATATCGCCGCTGAATACAGCGACATCTTCCATCAGGCCAAAGTGAACTTCGATGAGCGCCGTGAACTGGTGCAGGTCGTCGGTAACGCTATTGGTCGTCGGATGGATCAGCTTGTCATCGACGCGCTGAACTCAGCTTCGTCGCCCGCGACCGTTGCTACCAGTGTTGGTGGTGCGGGTACGAACCTTAACCTCGCCAAACTTCTCGCGGCGAAGAAGGCTCTGGACGCGAATAACGTCCCGGCTGAAGGTCGTATGATGGTCATTCACGCGAATGGTCTGTCGGCGCTTCTGGACGAAACTGAACTTACTAGCTCGGATTTCGCCACCGTCAAGGCGCTTAGTGCTGGTGAGATCGACACGTTCCTCGGCTTCAAGTTCATCATGCTCGGTGATCGTGACGAAGGCGGTCTTCCGCTGCCGTCCACCCGCACCAGCTTCGCGTTCCATCGTGACGCGGTTGGTCTGGGCATCAGCATGAACCAGAAGTCTGAAATCAACTATGTGCCTGAGAAGACGTCGTTCCTTGTCTCCTCGATGTTCTCCGCTGGTGCGGTTGCCATCGACGACGAAGGCATCGTCCAGATCAGCAGCACTGAGTAAGGAGGTAGATCATGGCTTTTGATTCTGCTGGACTCGGCGTTGTATCGGCCTCGAAGAAGGGTAACGCTCCGGCGATTTACACCTATCAGACCGCCGACACGATTGCTGACGTAAACACTGCGGGATATTTCAACGATATCTCCGACACGCTCGCCATTGGCGATCTGATCTACTGCGTCACCTCCACGGGTGGCACGCGGGTCAGCACGCTGACGCAGGTTCTTTCGAACAGCGGTGGCGTGGTCGACGTTGCGGACGGCACGACGCTTGCCGCTACTGACGGCGACTAATAAGATTGGGGCGGGTTTCGGCCCGCCCCTTTCACTTTAGGAGGTCGGCATGGCCGCAGGTGATACTAAACTTTCTATCTGTTCTGACGCGCTCATTATGCTGGGCGCTTCTCCTCTTTCTAGCTTTAGCGATGGAACTGACGAAGCGCAGATCGCAGATCGTCTGTACGACGATATCCGCGACACGCTCCTGATGCAGTATCCGTATAGCTGGAGCGTTAAGAAAGTTCAGCTTGCCCAGCTTGCTGATACTCCGATCAACGAATGGAAGTACAAGTACGCGCTTCCAGGCGACATCCTTGGCAACCCCAAGGCGCTATTCAACACCAGCGCGACGGGCGCTCTGCCCCTGCGCGAGTTTGAGATTTACAGCGGCGGCGTCTATACGAATTACGAGCAGGTCTGGATTGACTACCAGTTCCGCCCGGAGCCTGCCTCATTTCCGCCTTATTTCATCAACCTCCTGCGCCATGCGCTTGCTGCGACTTTCGCTGAACCTATTACGGATCAGATCACGAAGGCACAGTATTTTCACGAAATGGCTTTCGGCGGTCCCGTACAGAACATGCGCGGTGGACTTGTACGCGTCGCAATGAACATTGACGGCGGCGACCGTCCGCCACAGAATATCATGGAGTTCCCGCTAACGGATGTCCGTGGATGAGCCGGATTACGTTCATACAGAACGACTTTACTGCGGGTGAGTTAGACCCGAAGCTGCGGGCGCGTACTGACATTGCTCAGTATTCATCCGGCCTGACGACTGCGACTAACGTATCCATACAGCCGCAGGGCGGCGCTAAACGCCGTGATGGCACGAAGTTCATCTTCGAACTAGATTCCGGCGCTGGCGATGCTGTTCGTATGGTCAAGTTCGAGTTCAGCGTGTCGGACAGCTACATGCTGGTGTTCACGCCGGGACGCATGTATGTCGTGAAGGACGGCGCGTTAATTACTAACATCAATGGCAGCGGCAACAACTACCTAACAGTATCTTCGCTTACGTCTTCAATCTTACCGGAGATGAACTGGATACAATCCGCTGATACCGTGATTGTAGTCCATGAAGATTTGGAGCCGCTCAAGATCGTGCGCGGCGTGAGTGATTCGACATGGACTGCCAGCACAATCACGTTTTCTCATATTCCGCTTTTCGCGTTCAACCTTGACACACATAATCCGACATACACCGTCACGCCATCTGGAACTAGCGGTAATATAGAAATCACGGCGTCCAGTGTTACGACGGACACAGGTACAGCGCAAAACGGTCAGAACTCTGGGATCACTCTAAAAGCAGCCACCAGCTTTACATCAGACGATCAATGCAATGGTATGTTTATTGAGATTACGGCTGGCACTGGTGCGGGCCAGACTCGACATATCGAGGATTACAACGCGGCTTCTAAGTTTGCGACGGTCGAGCCTCAATTTGATACAGCGCCTGACAATACATCGCAGTATGATATCAAGGCATTCAAGGCAGCAGCGGTTGGCGAATACATCAACGCGCTGAACGGCTTTGGTCGTGCGCGTATCACAGAGTTCGTCAGCAATACTGTCGTCAAGGCGTATGTAGAGATACCGTTCTTCGACACTGACGCCATTGTTAGCGGCGATTGGGAATCAGAACACGGCTACGAAAACGCTTGGAGTAATGATCGCGGTTGGCCGCGCAGCGTTACGTTTCATGAAGGACGCCTTTTCTTTGGCGGCGCTAAAAGCCTGCCGTCTACGATCTGGGGTTCGCGCGTCAGCGACTTCTTTAACTTCGATCCAGGCGAGGCGCTGGACGACAGTTCAGTAGAAGCCACGCTCGACACTGGCACGTTCAATGCGATTGTCGATATATACTCAGGTCGTCACCTTCAGGTGTTCACGACCGGCGGCGAGTTCTTCGTGCCGCAGTCACTGGATGATCCGATTACGCCGTCTAATCTGATCGTGAAACAGCAGACGGCATTTGGTATGAAGCCAGGTCTGCGCGTACAAAACATCGACGGCGCGTCTTTGTTCGTTCAGCGCCAAGGCAAAGCGCTTCAGGAGTTTATCTTCAGCGACACGGTTCAGGCCTATACGTCTGCAAAGATATCCCTGCTCTCGTCGCATCTGCTGAAATCGCCAGAGGAGATGGCAGTTCGAGTTGCTACATCAACCGACGAAGGCGACCGCCTGCTTATTGTAAATGGTGACGATGGGTCACTGACTTGCTACACGATACTGCGTTCACAGAACGTCGTGGCACCAGCGTCGTGGACAACGGACGGCGAGTTTACAAATGTCGGCGTTGATGTTGATGACATCTATGTCACTGTCAAGCGCACTGTGAACAGTGCCACAGTTTATTATGTGGAGTTATTCGATGATGAAGTTTTGCTCGACTGTGCGAAAACAGGTGGCGCGGCGTCTTCGGTTGCTATGGCTCACCTTGAAGCTGCTACTGTCAAGATTATACGAGATGGTGTTGTGGAGCCTGACCAAACTGTACCAGGCACTCCGTTCACTGTTACGTTCGCTGAAGCAGCTACTGCTTCGTATCAAGTCGGCCTTAACTTCACGCCTGTAATTAAGACGCTGCCGTTTGAGCCAAAGCTGCCATCTGGCCCATTGAAGGGCTTTAAGAAGCGCATCTTCGAGGTGAACGCGGAAGTGTTTGAGACGCAGGCCATGACGATCAACGGCAAAGAGATTCCGTTCCGGCGTTTGGGTGGTGATATCCTCGACGAAGACGTGCCGGAGTTTACGGGCCTGAAGACACTGCATGGCATTCTGGGCTACAGTTACGACGGCCAAATCACGATAGGCCAGAACGTGCCGTTGAAGATGAACGTATTGGGTATTGACTACAAAGTGAGTGCAGGACAATGACAGCAGCCGCATTACCTCTTGTCATGGCTGGCGTCAGTGCCGTCGGCACTATCGCTGGCGGTCAGGCGCAGGCGCGTATGGCGAGCGCACAAGCCGCTGCTGCCCAACAGGCAGCACAGGCGCAGGCGATGGCTTCGTTGCGTCAAGCGACAATGCAGCGAATGCAGGGCCGTTCTGAGGTGTTGAAATATAAAGAAGAAGGTGTAAGGACGCTTGAGAATGTGCTGCGTAATATATCAACGATAAATGCTAGGGCAGGCGCTGGAGGTATTGATCCGTTCAGCGGTAGCGCACAGGCGCTTACAAATTACGCACTCGGCACAGCAAGCGATGAGTACGGCATGTCATTAGACAATGCGATTATCACGCTGCGTTCCAATGAACTTCAGGCTGGTATATTTGAAGAAAACGCCCAGCTTCAGCTTGATCGCGGCGCACAAGAGGCATCGTTGCTGCGCTACCAAGGGCAGCAGGCCAAACAGCAATCTTACTTCAAAGCTGCGTCTACATTGGGGATGGCTGGTTATCGCTACTCCCAGATTGGTGGTCCACCTACAACAACAATCGGAACGCAAAATTTAACTGCTGCACAATACGCTGCTAGTTATCCTGCGAACGCTCTTTAATAGGTAAACAGATGGCTGAACGTCTTCCTAGATATCGCCGCACAGGAGTTTCTCCTACCGCTGTCCCGTCTGTTTCGACACGCGGCTTGAACTATCGTATGCCGCAAATGCAGATCAGTGATCCTTTCGCCGGGATCACAAGTGCGTTAGATAAAATGACGGACTTCGCTTTCGAGCGTGCTGTAGGGAAAGCGAAGAAAGAAGGTGTCGAGTTCCGTATGGAGAACCCGATAACCAGCGATCAGATATCTGCGGCTATGTCGCAAGGGCGAGATATTGATGAAATCGTTGGCGACCCGGATACGATATTTGGTTCCGCGTCTCGCGCCACGGCTTCAGCGCAGTTAAAGACCGAACTGGAAGCCAACGCCCGTAACGAGATAGCTGCCATCTCCGCAGCCCTTAACAGCGATGTCCCGATCAACCCTGACGAGGTTCAGGTTAAAATACAAAGCGTCATAGACGGACACGCTGATATCCTAGCGCAAGTCGATCCTGGGGCGTCTTATAGCTATCGCGGCACGATAAGCACGATTGCGGCTCCGGTTTATAAACTTGCGTTGGAAAAGGAATACAAACGCGCCAGACTAGCTGGGCAGCTTTCTCTGAATAACGCTATGGCTCAGGCACCTGCTGCGATGCTGGCGGCTGTCATGGCGTCTGCTGGCGCGGTTACTGAGGTCAACGGAAAGCCTGTTCCTGAACTGGAGCAGAGTTTTGCAGTTATTCGCAGGACGTTGATGGATCAGGCGATAGGCACTGGCGATTTGGCGCTTATCAAAAACACGCAAGAAAAAATTCTCAAGATGGAGGAGAAGGCCAAGGTAGATGGTCTTCGCCAGTTTGCCAGAGAGAACCCTAGCATCGTAGATGTCTATAGCGGCAACTACGGTCGGCTAACTTCCGTGTACGCCGGGCTGTCGGAAGATAACAAGGAGACTGTGCGCGAGAAGATAATTAATGAAAGGGCCGCGGAGAATAAGGCGGCGAAGGAAAGACGGACAGAGTTGGAGGCTCAAACGGCATCCGCCGCAGATCGCGTCTTAAACACTCTTTATGGAATGAATCGAAGTGATCCGGCGTATCCCGAACTCAAGGCTCAATATGAAAGATATAAAAAACAGGGTCTGTACAAGCCGTCTGAACACAAAGCACTTGATGACAATATCAACGCTAAACCAAAAGGCTCAGACGACGACTTCCTTCTAGTTGTACAAAACATAAACAGTAACAAGTATCGTAATCTGTCTGGTATAAGAAACGCGATGGGAGAACTTGACCTTGATCCGGGACAAAGAGTCAAACTAGAGGATAGATTTAAGACACAATTAAATACTGACAAAAGAGAGGCATACAGGATTCTGAGAAAAAGTGTTGGCGCTCTTAGCGAACTAACCCGTTTAGACTTAAAAACTCAAGTCATGCTCGCAGACATGGAGCAGCAACTTCAAGAAAAATACGATAAAGGAATAGCACAAGAAAAACCTCAAACTTATGTTGAGATTGCGAATGAACTTTATCGCAGCGGCTCTGGCGACTTGAAAAGAAAAGAACTCGAAAAATCAGAAGACAATATCAAGTCTTTATTGAAAGGATATGGAATCAATGTTGGTAACATAACTAAAGAAAACATTGAAAGCCTGATAAGTGATCTTGAAGGCAAAAAAGCCGAATCTTATGATATTGAAGCACTCGAACTCCATAAAAGAAAATATCTTAGTTTGGAACAGTGATGACTGATATTTTTGCGGAAATGCACCAAAAAACAATGGCTGCTTCATTCCAAGGGAATGTCAGCCCCCAACGCTTTGGCGGTAGCCCAGAGGTTGAGATCACTGAGGAGAGGCTGCGTTACGATCCTCGGTTCATCGAAAACTCGAAGATCGTCTACGAACTTATGCAGGGCGATGAGTTCAACGGTGATGATGATGAGGCTCACAAATACGGCATAAACATCATGTCCTCGTTCACATGGAACTTCGCCAATCCGATTGCTGGAGAAGTGGCGGGCATAGAGATACGACCTGGTATGGCGCGTCAGGCGGCAACGCTGATGGCGTCAGGCTCTCGCCAACATGCGAAGGCTTGGGTCTATCTGTTCGATCAGTATGAGCGCCTGCCAGACTTCACCGCGTCGGGAACATATCGCGCCATCCGTGATCTGTTGACAGACCCCGGTATAATTGCTGGCGGCATAACGACTATGGCGGCACGTAAAGCGGGCATGAAAGGTATTACCGGACTGATCCGCAAGATGGCAGAGAGACCGAAAACGTCAGCCGCCGTTCTCGGTGGCGCGGCCACTGGGACGCCTGCCGTAGCGGAGGCCGTTATCGAAGAACAAGCTGGCTTTGAGGAGCCATTGTTAGATCGCGCTGGAGACGTGGCGCTTCAAACTGCGATAGGCGCAGCCGCTGGACCTGCTTTGGTGAAGGGTGGCGAGGCGTTAGTTAAAGGCGTTGAACAGGTCGTCAAGTATGGCACCGGAGAGCAATAATGGCACTTACCGAAGATGAAGGCGAAATCCTGAAGGGCGCTCTGGAGGAACAGGGCATCCAAGTTGCTGGCGTTACTGGCGTTGGACGTGCTGGCGTCAGAGAGTTACTGAGCGGCATGAAGGGTAAACGCTCTGTAGACGCGGTAGTTACGCCTGATAAACGCGATCCTGTAGCAGACGAATTAGAGACTTCGCCAATCGAAGAAACGGTGGACCCTAAAGAACTTGAAGCGCAGCCTGACTTCAACACTACAGAAGGCGATCCAGAGGCTCCGTCTGATTTAGGTTTAGAGGGCGATGGCATAATACCGGAGTCTACGGAAGTCGTGCCGGAAACACCGGCACCTCCTCCTGGTAAAGAGACAGTTTCTGAAGAAGGAATGGAAGCGCTTATCAAGGCGCGTGATGAGCAGATCGGCCAACCCCGCACTGCGCCCTCTCCGACTCCGGCGCAGAAAGCTGCTGGCGTTGTTCGCGGTCCTATCAACACGCGCTTCTATGATGATGATGGGTTGGCGGCTACTGTTCAGGCAGCAGCGGCGCAGCTTCCTGACGTTAAAACGCGTACCATTCAAAGCATATACGACGAAGCGGTGAAGGCCGGTGTACCGCAGAAAACATTGAAGGGGATTCTGTCCGGCAAGAAGATGGAGTCGGCAGTCGGTGACGACGAACTCGCTGTAAACCTTGCTGGGCTGATGAGCCTACATGACGTCAGCGCCAAGAAGCTGGACGAAATGATGTTCAAGATGCGCGATGGCGAACTTGACGAAGCGGGCCAGCTAGAATTGCGTGAGGCCATAGCGCAGCACACGATCATCATGGATTCGCTATCTAACGCAAAGCGTGACGTAGCGCGTACTATGAACGTCTTCAAGAATGTTGCTGAACGCGACGAGGTTTCTATACATGAGATAAGGTCTGCCCTCGACAACGAGGGTGGCGAAGACCATCTGCGGGCCTTGGCTGAAAATTACATTAAAGTCGGAGCCAAATCAGGCGGACGCGCAAGAAAGAACAGGATGTTGCAGCGAGCCTTTGGCTTAAAAGTTTATGACGCGATGGTCTACTCCGCGCAGTCTGTACTTTTGTCGAACCCTGAAACGCATATGTTTAACCTCGCGGCTAATATCGGATTTACCGGGATGGATTATTCAGAGAGATTGCTATCCATACCGATTGGCAAGATGCGTCAAAGAATGGCGAAAGTTTTCGGCAAGGACTACGACGCAGACCGCTACTTCATGGACGACATCTATGCAAGAAACCACGCTTTCCTGTCAGGCTTACTTGATGGCGTAACCTTAATGGGGCGCAGTTTGAAGTCTGCTCAAGGGGCTGCGAAGCTAGGAGAGAATAGAAATCCCTTTAGGTCTGAATATCTGTTTGGAGAGGAAATAGCCAAGGCCCGCGCAGAAGGTGGTTTCAAAGGTAATGGGTTAATGCTTTTAGACGCGATGGGTTTAGTTTACTCAGGACCGTTTAAGGCAATACAGGCCGTTGATGAACTTGTAGGTGGCACGGTTGCGCGTATGCAGCTTCACGAAGAAGCGGCGCGTCTCGCCAAACAAACTTACGATGACGCTATTGAGTTTATGTCTTCGGATGAGGCGCTTGAACTAGCGCAAGACGCCGCCGAAAAACTTCTAACAGAACGCCCTGCTTCTATAGAACAAAGCATGAAAGAGGCCCGCGAATCAGTTACGCTCCAAGGCGCGTGGGACTTGGAGACAAGAACAGGCCGCGCGTTTTGGCAAGCGAACAAGTTCTTGAACAGATTTAAGTTCATGGTGATGTTCAACAAAACGATCTTGAAGATTGCCAGCGAAACATCGGCGCGAGTTCCGGGTCTGAATTTCCTGTCACCTCGTTTCCAGCAAGAATGGAAAAAGGGTGGAAAGTCCAGAGACCTTGCGGTTGCTAGACTGTCGCTTGGCACCGTCTTGTTGGGCGCTGGTTACTCGCTGGCAAACTCAGGTCGCATCACGGGCGGCGGGCCTGGCGATACTAACGAGCGCAATAACTTACGACAGTTAGGCTGGCAGGAGTTTTCGTTTCGTTTTGGCAAAGATGAAGTCAGCCCTGATTCTGTTAAGAGATTGCAAAAGTTAATGGGCGAAGACGCCGTAACCTTTGGCAAGGGTCAGTTTGACGGCATGGTGTTCGTTTCACTGAAACGACTTGAGCCTTTGAACACTCCGTTCCTTCTTGCGGCTGCATTCAAAGATGCCGAGAGATATGGCGCATACGATGATGGAGAGATGGCTGAGATGATGGGTCCAGCCATTGCTGCCCTTTCTGAGTACAGCACGAATATCCCTGCGCTAACGGAGATATCGAACATGATGGGTACTCTAAACACAAGATCAGAAGACAACCTAGCCACTTTCGCGTCGATAGTCGAAACGATGGCGCGTCCCGGTCTTACGTTCCTCACGAATGCCACGCCTGTCGTGAACCTAGCGAATAGTTCTTTGGCGGCAAAAGTCGAAAGAATGTTCGACCCACAGGTTAGGAATGTCGATATCACGCAGGCGCAAGAGAAAGCTGTCTATGACTTGACAGGCGCCGAAACGGCGGGCAAATGGTCCCGTCCTTTTTTCCAAGCCTACAATAGATTGCGTAGCCGAGTTCCTGGAATTTCCCCAGGGGTAAAACCGCGCCTTGATGAAATAGGTGAACCTATTGAGGCCCAACATTCTTGGGCCCCAGCTTATGTGAGGTCTGGCAAAAAGAGCGAATTGCGTGAGATGTTATCGGCGATCAACCACTTCCCAAGTGAGCCGCGCAAAACAATGAACGGGATCGCCATACCAGTTGAACTTCAGAATCGTTATAAGGAACTATACGCCAAGAAAATTAAGATACGCGGCAAGTCAATGTCTTTGGCTATAGTTGATCGTATCAAAGAGAAAATAGATTTTTACGAAAGACAAGGAATCAAAGCGCGTGTCGGCGTTATACAGGAAGAAGTCGATAGTATCGTCAGTGAATACAGAACTGCGGCGCGTCGTAGAATGTTTGGAATAACGAACTGGAACGAAGAAACAGAAACATATGATTTCCAGATAGAGGCTTTACCTGGTTCTAAATATGGCTTGCCGGGTGACGTAGTAGAGTACCCAGATTTCGCAAGACGTATGCGTGATATATCCATGCAAGAGAAAATGCGTGGAGACTAATATGAACTTCATGTACCATCCAACCCAAACAGGATTGACAAATGGCCGACTATAGTATCAACGCAGTGACGCGTCGCGTCGTCTACACTGGCTCCGCTGGTACGGGGCCGTATGCCTTCTCGTTCGAAGTTCTGGTGGAAGGCGATATCGCCGTCTACTTCAACGCGGCGATCCTAACGCTGACGACCGACTACACGGTAACGATCAACGCGAATGGCACGGGCAGCGTGACGATTGTGACGGGTACGAACGTGCCATCGACGCCGACTGCCAGCGACCAGATCACCATCGTCGGATCACGCGACATCGAACGCACGACAGACTTCGTGACGGCCGGCGACTTCCGCGCATCGGCAATCAACGAACAGCTTGATAGCCAGATCATTATGATCCAGCAGATCGCGGAAGAAAACCAGCGCGGTATGCGAGCGCCAACCTACGACCCGGCGCTTGTCGCGGATGGCGGCGTTGTCGATATGACGCTGCCGACGAAAGCGTCACGCGCCGGTAAGATTCTGGCGTTTGACTCCAACGGCAATCCGGCGGTTGGCGAAGACATTGGTAACTGGCGCGGGGATTGGGCGGCATCGACGGCTTACTCTGTTCGCGACCTGGTGAAAGACGCGAGCAACTACAACGTCTATCGGTGCAACACGGCGCATACGTCCAGCGGCACGACGCCGATCAGCGGCAATGCTGATGCTGCGAAGTGGGACTTGGTATTCGATGCGGCTTATGCGGCGACACAAGCCAGCAACGCGGCGGCTTCGGCTACTGCTGCTGCTGCATCGGAGACGGCGGCGGCTGCGTCAGAAACAGCGGCTGGTACGTCTGAAACAAATGCCGCTACCTCGGCTACCGCAGCGGCTTCATCGGCTACTACGGCGTCTACACAGGCGTCTACGGCGACGACAAAAGCCAGCGAGGCGTCAACGTCTGCCAGCAATGCAGCGACTTCGGAAACCAACGCTGCGACAAGCGAAACCAACGCGGCAACATCAGCGACTGCTGCGGCGACTTCTGCTACAGCGGCGGCGGGTTCTGCTACGACTGCTACGACGCAGGCTTCAAATGCCTCAACGTCCGCTTCAAACGCTGCGACTTCAGAAAGCAATGCTTCTACCAGCGCGACGAATGCGTCGAACGCGCAGACGGCGGCGGAGACTGCACAGACTGCCGCCGAAACCGCGCAGACCGCTGCGGAAACAGCGCAGGCAGCGGCGGAACTCGCGGCTGATAACTTCGACGATACCTACTTGGGCGCGAAGGCGTCAGACCCTACAGTCGATAACGACGGTGACGCGCTAACGTCTGGCGACCTGTACTTCAACACAACGTCGAACGAACTCAAGGTCTACAACGGCAGCGCGTGGCAGGTAGCTGCGGTCAGCGCGGCTGGCCTGCTTGCTGCGTCGAATAACCTGTCCGATCTTGCGTCAGCCGCGACAGCGTTCGCGAACATCAAGCAGGCGGCAAGTGAAAGTGCCACGGGTGTCGTCGAATTGGCAACCATTGCGGAATCCACTACAGGGACGGATACGTCGCGGGCCATGACACCTGCCGGTGTGGCTGCGGCCTTGGCGGCAGCTACCACCGCTGATCAGGTAGCGCGTGATTTAGCTCTTACAGCATACATCAAGGCGGACATTGCGGCGGATGATCCGGCGGGAGTGTATGGGGACATCATGTCCGACAACTTCGTGGCGGATACATTGGCGACCAAGACGAACGCAACGTATGACGCTGCGGGGGAGTTCTACGACAACTCAGGACTAACCACGACGGTGAGTGCGTCTTCTGAGTGGACTGACTCGAACGGCACGGCCACGTTTTCGGGCGACGATATTACCTTCGCTTTGGATGATTCCATTAAATCTGTGGACACGTTCACAGGTGACTTCACGTTGGATTTCACCATGAACACCGGCAACTTTTTCCGGTTCGGTTTCTGGGACACTGCGAACGATGGGTCGTTCAATGCAAATTCGTCCTATTTCATGCCAGCAACAACCAACGTCTGGCGCGTCGACAACAACAATAACTCGGGCCAGATTTATTATGGATCTACCCTAGTAGCCAGCAAGTCCGGCGGTTTTCAAAATGGGGACGTGTTCCGGTGGACACGTGTAAGCGGCGTATTCAAAATTTTCATTAACGATATGGTGACTCCGGTTCACACTTGGAGCCAGACGTTTACTGGAACGGTTCGCATGGGCGGCGGAGATACGTCAACGCCACCCCAGCGAATGGATGATATTTCCTGGTCTGTTCCCGCCGGAACGCCTACGAACATGACCCTTCGCCCGTCCGCCGTCACCCTGCCCACAGCCGATCCGTCGGACATCTCGTCTTACTTCCGCGTGCGCGACGTCGACACGGTTACGGAGGGGACCGACCGCGTGGTGAAGGCGTCCATCGACGGCGGCACCACTTGGGCCACGGCGACCATCACCTCGCTGGGCGATTACGGCAGCACGGACAAGTTAATTCGCGCGGACGCGGATGTGTCGGGGCAGACGGGCAGTTCGTTCGTCTGGGAGGTCACGACGGCGAATAACAAGGAACAGCAGATCAAACAGGTCGCTTCGGTGGCCGGATACTGACGGAGTAGAAGATGGAACAAAACCCGAAGAAGACAGAGACCGGCAAGTCGTGGAAGCGGCAGCGCCGGGAAAATTATTTCTCGTTCGGCGAAGGTCGTTTCCGCGAAGTGGTCTACGAGATAGCCAAGGCAATCGAGGCGGGCGGCCAGACGCTGCCGCCATCGGTCGCCGACTACGTCGGGCATGTGGAAACCGTGCGTAACAACATTCCTAAGCCGGGCGGCGGCAATGCCTAATCCCGCCGTGAGCGCCGCGATCCAAGAAGACGACGGCAGCACTACAAAGTCTGGCGTCCTGTACGACTGGCCTGAACTCGCATGATCGCTCGCGTCCTCGCGTTGTGGCTTTTCGTCGTGATCGCGACGGCGATATTCGCGCATCAGGCGCGAGCGCACGATCTGCCGTGCCTACCGCGCGAGGCGGCGAACACATTCCAGCCGCGTGAGAACCTGCGCGGATACGGCACGACGCAGGAAGGGCTGGTTAAGCTATCGGTGTCGTCGTCCGGCGCATGGATGCTGACGTTCTCACCGCCGGAGATGGACGGCGCGGTGTGCATTGTCTGGCTGGGCGACAACTGGGAGTTCGTTACGGGCGCAGGGAAGAAGGCGAAATGGACGGAGCAATAGATATCCGGCTTGTCATCACGCTCCTGGGCGTGGCGGCTTCGGTCTTCGGCGGTGCGGCCATAGCGAAGTTGCAGATAAAGCAACTGACGGAAGAAGCTAAAGACCTGCATAAAGATATCCGCTCGCTTGATGCGCGATATGACAGGCTGCACACGCTCTCCGAAACGCAGGAGCAGCGCATCGACATTCTCGCAAAAATGAACAGCCCGGAGAACCTGCGTCGCGACCACATGACGCTGGCCGCAATACAGGCGGACATCGCGTTTCTGAAAGACGAAGCGGCACGGATGCATAAGATTCATAATGGCGTCCATCCGCCTGTAGCCAACGAAAGGAAGGCGACATGATAGGTGCGTTACTCCCGGCGGTGCTGCCGCTGGTCAAAGACGTGGTCGGTTCATTCTTACCAGAAGACCCGAAGAAACGCGCAGAAGCGGAGCGCAAGATCGAGTCGCAGCTTACGGAGCATCTGGCGAAGATCGACATGGCGCAGCTTGAGGTGAATAAAGTCGAAGCGGCATCGAGGTCTGTTTTCGTGGCTGGCTGGCGCCCATTCGTGGGCTGGGCATGTGGCGTATCGCTAGCATGGTCCTACATCTGCCAACCTATTTTGACGTTCGCTCTGGTGCAGGCGGGATATGGTGTCGAACTACCGGCACTCGATATGTCGCAGATGATGCCTGTCCTCATGGGGATGCTCGGGTTGGGCGGTCTTCGTAGCTTCGAAAAGTACAAAGGCGTTAGCAAATGAGTTTCATGGAGAGCCTGCGCCTGACGCTGGAAGCGGACGAAGGCGTAGTCCATGAAATTTATTTAGACCATTTGGACAAGCCGACGCTGGGCATTGGGCACCTGGTTACAGAAGACGATCCCGAGTATGGGATGCCAGTCGGTACGCCGATCAGCGAAGAACGCGTCGCCGAATTGTTCGAGAAGGATATGGAGATTTGTTTGCGCGACTGCCGCTATCTCCATCCTGAGTTTGACGACATGCCAGAGGGCGCAAAGATTACAGTTGCGTCCCTGTCCTTTCAGCTTGGCTTACCGCGCTACGCCCTTTTCCGCAAGCATCACGCCGCTATTGAGGACAGGGATTGGCGTGAGGCGGCAGCGCAGTTACGCGACAGCAAGCTGTATCGGCAGACGACAGCACGGACCGAGCGACACGCTAGGCGGCTGGAGAACCTTGCCTGACCAGCGACATATCGACGGCGACGTGTGCGAACTGATTTGCGCCGAGTATTTCCTGCGGCTGGGATACTGGGTCTTCCCCGCCGCGCAAGCTAGTAGCCCTGTCGATCTTGTGATAATCAACGAAGACGGCGCGCGGTTGATCCAAGTTAAAAAGGATGCAGGCAGGACCAACCCCGGCCGCAATCGCAGCGCGCGGATACACCGGACCCGGTCCGAGTTGCAGAAGGCGCTTGGCGTGGAGATGGTCTATGTCGATCCGGTAGAGCGTACCGTGTACATCACAGACCATAACTTCCACGCCAATCGCAAGGTAAACAGTTAGCGATCTGTTTCCTTTATCGTCAGGGTTTTCTGACGCGCCGTGTATGCGTCCTTCGCAGGCACGACCTTCTCCGGCTTCGCGC
>Ga0208644_1001608_pt1 | contig 18747 bp, 25 predicted proteins | sample VirMetDEL_Nov_18_FD_184517 | JGI IMG/M metagenome (GOLD analysis project Ga0208644, IMG submission 184517) | Aqueous microbial communities from the Delaware River and Bay under freshwater to marine salinity gradient to study organic matter... | ecosystem: Environmental > Aquatic > Marine >... | reverse complement strand
AGCAAGTTAATCGTCACCGGAACCGTCACCGTAACCGTCACCGTAACCGTCACCGTAACCGTAACCGTCACCGTAACCGGAACCGGAACCGGAACCGGAACCAAAACCGTCACCGTAACCGGAACCAAAACCGTCACCGTCACCGTAACCGTCACCGTAACCGGAACCGTCACCGTAACCGTCACCGTCACCGGAACCGTTACCAAAACCGTCACCGGAACCTACGCTCATGATATTGACCTTTGTGCCTCTGCCGAGCAAACAATTAACTCGCAAACACCATTCAGCAGAATTTGAGGATTGACCTCATCTAGTTTTGAACCAGACAAGTCAAGGCCATGTTGCGCCACGCCAGATAAAGCAATACCTAATTTAGCTTTCCATTTCCACAGGCGGCGGCTGTTTTTTAGTACAACCGTCTCACCGTCTACACTCACCACCTCACCAGCATGGACACCGGCGTTGGGGCATCGGGCAATGCAGAATTTGCCGATAAATTCAGCGTGTATGCTTTTCCTGGTGGACAAGTCGGGCTGGCCATTCTGGATAGAGCCAGAAAATAGTGCTGCGATTTGTTTCAATTCGCCGTATGTTAAGTTGTCAATGTTCATTTTTAATTTTCAATGTTGGTTAATGATTGCCCGTTTCCCCTGCTTATTCCCCGAGATGTCGTGGGCGCGAGTTTTTTGGCAGCAGGGGCTTTTTGCCATGATGGGCTTCACGGATTGGATTAGCCCACTATTCAAAAACGATTGGCAACGGGTCGTATTCGTTTCCCGTTAGTTCAATCTCTTGTACAAGTCCATTACCGTGTTTAATGATCATGGTTATAAGGTCACGGCTTGGCAATTCGTCTCTCAGCAATTTAATTTCTTTCACGTTGTGGAACGATATATCCATGGTTAAACCCCCAATTTCTCAATAATTTGTTGAATTTCTGCAAGAAACGCTGTTATTTCCGTTTCGAGCATTGAAATATACTCATCGTCACGCGCAACCGTGCAAACGAACATTTCCAAGCCCTCGGGCATTCGTGGATCAAAGCTGACAAAGTCACACCACTGCCGGCCAGTGCAGGCCAGCTGCCATTGAATCTGAGGCATGTGCTTTTCAGGACAAGCCTTGGCCAGCAGCGTTTCAATGTGTGTTTTGGTGTTTGGGCATTTGATTTCAATCAATCCATCATTACCCACCAAACCATCCGGGCTTGCTCCCGAGAAGTCAACAGTAGGATGATCTATAAAACCAACCTCTGTCACAAGGTTGCCAGTTTGCTCTTCGTACAAAAAACGCGCATCCGATTCATTTTCAACACCCCACACCATTGCCGGCGTTTGATATTTGTCGGCGGGAAGACCCGTTAAACGTTCAGCCACCAGTTGCATACGGTAATCTGCACGAGCCTGCGCTTCCTTGCCGGTTTTGAGCTTGGCCAAAACGTTGCACACGGCTGAGGCAGTCACACGGCCAAGACGGGCAGAGTACCATTCGGGGCTGCGTTGTTCCATTATTTAGCCCCCCCGTCCTCAGTGCCGGAGGCCTTAGCAGCGGCTTTGAGGCTGTTGCCGTGGGTTTTCCACAGGCGAGCTTTATATGGCCCACTGAGTGCCTTAAAAGCCGCAGCAAGCGCTGGTTCGCCAGACATGGCAGCTTCGCGCAGCGCATCTAAGTGAATAGCCTCATAGGCGATGTATTCAGCGATAGTATCGACTGAAGATCGCTGCCATAATTCATGTGTATTATTTTCGGCGTCGTTGTCGCCTTCTGTTGGTATGCAAAAGGCCTGTAGACATGCGTACTTGTAGGCCGCGCTCATGGCCTTATTTGTGGCCTTGTCCGCGCTATCCATAGCCTCTCCAAAGGTTTTAACGGTGTGCTTACTGCCATCGTGGGCGGACACAAAGTCATATTCGCACTCGACGGTTACATAAAAGAGAATGCCGCCTTTTTGTGAGGCACGTTCGGTTACGCAACGCGACAGAACGCGTGGCATGATTACTAGTCCATGCCTTGACAATGTCACGGCCAACGCGTTGTATACGTCATCAATCCCCCTAAATTGATAACCCTGCTGTTGGTTACGCCTATTCTTCTGTATGCCTACGGCGGCAATGTCTGCCGACACCGCTGCGATAAGCTGGTAAACGGATTTTGTCATCTTGTCTCCAGTTATGCCCATTCGGGCGGGTTAGTAATTCTTTAAAACGGGGCTTGCCATTTCGGGCTTAGGCCGCAAGCGCGGCCAGAAGATCGGCCTTGAACTGCTCAAGACCGCTTTCTGTCGTTAGGGAGTAGCGGTCTTTGGGCAGTGCAATGACCGCCCCTTTTGTGTTCCGCATGACAGTTCCGAACCGTTCTTGGCGAACGTTTCCAACGTGCCTCGCGTTCACGGTAACTGTTCCGTCGGTGTAAATGTTTGTGGTCATCATCTTCTCCGTTATGTTGTTGATGTGAGAACTATAACATAAAATTTCTTTATACAATAGACAATTGCAAAATATTTTTATGTGTTATGATGACCACATGAACAACAACGAATTTCACCTTTTATTTATGTTCGCCAAGCGCAAAGCCGGCAGCTTCAGAGCGCTGGCCGAGCAGGTCGGAGCGCCTAGCATCGCTAGCGTTCAGATGTGGGCGTATAACAATGTTCCTCACAAATACCGGATGAAGTTGCTAGAGCTGTACGGCAATGAATTTAAGGAAACGCAGGAGGAGCCGGCGCAAGCGTAGTAAAATGAAATCTTGGCGGTTTATCAGTTGCGTGTACGAGACGCATTGACTGATAAGCCGCGAGGCTGACCCGTAAGACTCTGGAGCTCGTACCTCCAGGTTTTGCGGGTTTTTTTTTGGGGCAATGAATGCACTACTACAAAAGAAACATTGGCGATTACGCTAAGAAAGCTGGACGGTTAACCATGCTTCAGCACGGAGCGTATACGCTTTTAATTGATGCGTGCTATGACCGTGAACAATACCCAACTTTAGAGGAAGCAATTGATTGGGCCTGGGCAACAACGCCAGAAGAAGAACAGGCGATTCAGTCCGTTCTGAAAAGGTTTTTTATCAAGCAAGATGACGGCAGATTTATACATCCAGAGATTGAAACGGATTTAGACAAGTACCGAAAAAACGCAGAAATAAACAAGCTGATCGCCGTCGAGAGGGAAGCGAAGCGTAAACAAAACAGCACGAACCGTGCACAGTCCGTGAACGAACCTACACCTAACCATAAACCAAGAACCACTAACCAAGAACCATTAACCACTAACCAAGAACCAGAAGTAATACAGTCCAAAAGTAAAACTAAGACTTTGACCGCGTCAGTGACGCGGCCTGAATGTGTATCAGAGCAGGTATGGAATGATTGGTTGGCTATTCGAAAAAAGAAAAATGCACCATTAACTCAAACAGCTTGGCAATTAATCACTACGCAAGCAGAAAAAGCAGGGTGGCCAATAGACAAGGTGATCCAAGAATGTATTTTGCGTACATGGGCATCATTTAAGGCTGAATGGCTAGATGATGAACCTAAACTCAAAGTTCAGCAATTGAGCTTCAGAGAGCGTGACGAGCTGGCAAAGCGCAGGGACTATGAATTGATGACCGGCAAGAAGTGGCCGGAAGATGACCGCCGAGAAGTGATTGACATGGATTTCACAGCAGGACTATTGGAGATTGAAAATGACACCGAAAGCAATTGATAGGCTATTCGAACGCATGCGCTTGACATATGGCAAGGCTTGGCTTGAATTATGGGCAGGCAGCCCGATAAATGACGTTAAAACACAATGGGCGCATGAGCTTTCAAATTTTAACGAGCATCTTGATATGGTTGCTTGGGCACTGGAGCATTTACCCGAAAGACCGCCAAATGTCATCCAGTTCAAGAATTTATGCAGGCAAGCACCAAAGCCTGAACCCCTGCAAGAATTACCACCACCAAAGCCAGACCCGAGCCGTTTACGGTTGGAGCTGGAGAAACTCGGAGCACTTAAGACCGCAAGCCAGCAGGCCAAGACCGACGGCAAAGAATGGGCACGCATCATTTTGGCCAAGCACCAAAACGGCCAGCGGATACCGAGCATTAATCTGCGTTTTGCGCGTGAAGCGTTAGGGGTTGTGGTATGACTTGCCCAGCATGCGAAAAACGCCTCAAACAGGGCTTAACAGGCCATTACGAGGCATCATGCCTTGAGTGCTGCGCCCGACTGGTTAAAAGTACCAGACCGCTACGAGTGCAAGCCGCGTGCATGCTTGGATTCATCGAGCGTTTTGCAAGCGCCCCATTGAGAAAAGACATTTTAAAGCGACTCAAGGAGATTATTTGATGGAGCGATTACTAATCACACTGGCCGAGCCGACAGCGGCGCACAAAGCACTGAGCACGGTAGTTTGGCCATATCTTAAAAATGCCTTGCTAGCAGATCAAAAAATGGTGATTGAAGTACGGCAAGAGCAAAGGAGCTTAGATCAAAATCGCAGGCTTTGGGCAATGCTCACCGACGTATCAAATCAAGTTATCTGGTACGGCCAGACGCTGACAGCCGAGGAATGGAAGCACGTTTTCACGGCGGCGCAGACAAAACAGCGGGTAGTACCAGGCATCGAGGGCGGTTTTGTTGCGTTGGGTCAATCCACCAGCAAAATGACGAAGGCAGAAATGAGCGAGCTTCAAACGCTCATCGAGGCATTCGGGGCGCAACAGGGCGTGAAGTTCACGGCGCAGGAATATGAAGCTTAAAAAGTGCAAGACCTGCGCCGAGCAGTTCACCCCGAGCAGACCACTACAACAGGTATGTGGGGCGGTGTGTGCCATGAAGCTGGCAAGGAAAAAGACCGAGCAGGCACACAAGCAAGCAAAGCGCAAGGAGGCATCAGAGACGCGCAAACGCTTAGACGCTATGCAGACCAAGCCGCAGCTATTAAAAAAGGCGCAGGCGGCTTTTAATGGGTTTATTAGGGCAAGGGATGAGCGCAGGCCGTGCATTAGTTGCGGCGCACCGCTCAACCGTGACAGGCTGGGCGGGGCGTTCGATTGTGGCCATTATCGAAGCGTTGGCAGTAGCCCACATTTACGGTTTGACGAGCGCAACGCTCATGGGCAGTGCAAGCACTGTAATCGATACCTAGCCGGCAACCATGTTGCCTATCGGCAAGGACTCATCGAGCGCATAGGACTGGCACAAGTGGAGGCACTTGAGGCAGATCAGACAGAGCGCAGGCACACGAAGCACGAGCTGGAGCGTATGGCGATAGAGTACAGGGCAAGAGCGAGAGCACAAAAAAAATAAAAATAATTTATAAAAGTGTTGACAATATAAAATTATTTGATATAGTTACATCATCGACAACAAACAAACGGAGAAGATGATGGCTTATATGAACCAAGAGAAAAAAGCGAAAATTGCAGCGGTATTAAAAAACGTAGTTCCTAAAGGTTGGAAGTACAGCTTGGCAGTTCGTGACTATCGAGTTATTGAAATGACAATCAGCGCAGCGCCAATAGATTTGCTTGCGGCGGTTGGGCAGACAGAAGCGTCAAGTTATTGTTTTGCAATTGAAACCAAAGTTGCAGAAGTAACCGAAGCATTTAAAAAAATATTCAATGCGCTGAACACCGACAACTATAACCGCAGCGACATCATGACCGATTATTTTGATGTTGGCCACTATGTACGCTTGAACATTGGCAAATGGAATAAACCCTTCAAATTGGCAGCATAAACAAAGCCCCGAAAGGGGCATTGAAAGGCAATATGAGAAAAGTCAAAATATCTGGCGTTGAATACCACAGCTCAAACACCCAACAGGGCATCGAGGATTTTTTAATCCGCAGCGGGCTTATTAAAACGCCCGAGACGCACAAAACCGGCAGCGTAGAAGCTGCGTTGTTCATAAGCTGGTTCGAAAGTCTCGGCTACAAACAGTTAAGAGAGCCGGACTACAGCGCAAAAAGTTACAAGGACGGCTGGGGTATATGCGTTAGGTATTACTACGAGCGGGACGCTATCGCCACAAGGCGCAGCGGGCGCATGCCGGCGGAAGAGTTTGAGCAGGCATTTCTCAAAAAGATTCTGAAGCCGCTTGGCATGCCAAAAATGCACACGGGCGCACGGTGTTGAGCATGAGAATAGACCAAAACCAAACCCCAATGCAGCGGGTAGAAAACCGGTGCAGGACAAATGCCAATGGGTGCTGGGAGTGGTTCGGGGCGGTGAAAAGCAAACAACAGCCAGTGCCAATATTTAGAGAATTTGGCCAAACTCTACTCGTACAACGCGAGTTATACAAGTGGTTGCATGAAGTTGAATTACCACGAAACATTGCCATTTTTATAACTTGTGAAAATCAACGATGTTGCAACCCAGCCCATTTGACAACCCGCACATTTTCAGAAATGCGGGCCGAGACAATGGCGAAAATAAAAAGGAAACAGCAGAATGAAAATCAGTGAATTACAGAAAATCAGGACAGAGCAAAACACAAAAACAATAGACAAAGCGATCGCATTTATCAAGGAGCTACAAGCCGATTTAGACCACGAGCAAAATGAACGCATCAGATTGGAAGAACGAATGCACCGGGCATCGCGTTGGATTGAGTCAGTAAAACAAGAACTCGCTTTGTACGGGCAAACGCTTACGTATACACAAGGGACAAAAAAATGATATCAAAAATCACACAATCGGCCAACGGCGTTCATTTGATTGTCGAGCGCAGTAAAGAAGAAGCGCAGCTTGATAAGGTTGATATTTACACAATTCCATTCCATAAATGGGAAGTTGCTGAAAGTGTTGTGAATCAAAACGCAATTGATTGTGGTTACGAATTGCAAATTCTTTCAGCATCGCACACACAACGCCTGGCAGTGTTATTCATTGCTTTGGAGCAATGCACACGAGAGCAAGCGCCCAGCATCGTCAAACGCTGGAGCGAACTCGAATACACGCAGTTGCGGGCGCTTTATGAGCTTGTGCAGGGTGACGACCCATTGAGCGAAACAGAGCGAACATTTGGGGGTTGCGCCGGCTGGCGTGCTGCAATTCTTTGGGGATTAGCGCGCAGAGTGTGATATAGTTCAATTGTCAGGGTGACGACTGGCGATTGAAACCACACTATAAAACCCGCAATTTTGCGGTGTCTTGCACCGTTTAAGCGTAACTTTGTAGTGGAGTTTCATATCGCTTAGACCGCCTCCCGTCAGAGGCCAAGACACCACAGCGTTGTGGGTTTTTTTTTTGGCGGTAACAATGTTACTCTGGCCGTACTCCACACGATAGTAAGAGCCGCAATTGGGGCTGCGTGGAAGAAAACCGAGACACGGTATGCAAACGTGTGATTGATGATGGTGAATACGTAGGCCGATACGTTGTAGATCAGGAGTGGATACGGAGTTGGATAAACCACCGCGCCACATAAGGAGTGCCTGAGAAAGTGAGTATAGCTCTGCTTCAGAGGCGTATAAATGGCGACAAAGCTGGAGATCGGTACCAGCCACCATCATCAATCACACTGGCTAGGGGGCAGTTCCCGAACAATCCGTGCAGCTGGGCGAATATTCAAGCTGGGGGTGAACGGTAACCAATCCGTTGCATGAATATCCGATTTATCGGGGTGATGGCCTTAACTCTTCTCTACCAAATAGTTATAACACTACGGGGTAGGGGGGGGCTTTGGGTGATGAATACTACAACACACTGATTGTGCACAAAGCGACAATTCCATTTGCCGCATTTAGAGCAACCCAGCCCAAGGATTAGAAGCCCGATACTTCCACCTAGGCCCCGAGCGAATTTGATAAATAGATCGCTCAGAAACATTAAAACGCTCAGCAAGGGCTGACACCTTATCCGGTGATGTCAATATGTCATCAACATCAGATTGAGTCAGCTTGGAGAGTTTGCGCATGGTTAACGATATGGCAACCTTTTGAAGTTCGCTTTTTTTCTGTTTGTCAAGCGAACCACTGAAACGCCCAAGTTCTGACACCGTGCATATGCCAAGATGAGCAGGTCGGACACATTGGATATTGCCGCATGTGCGATAAATAAGCATTCCAGCCGGTATTGACCCGTTTTTCTTTTCCCACAAAAGCCTACAAACTGAAGTCAGTTTGCCTTTATTGAAAATAGAGGGGATGGTACCGCTAGCGCACATGGTTCCAGTCCATAGCAGGCAATCACCCTCTTCGACAGTGCGAGCCGCTATTTTGTCAAATACATTCATGGCAAAATTTTAACGATATAAAACAAACATTTACACGATAAAAACCCTATTAAATAAATTTGTGAACGTGCTACAATTCAGTTATGGAGCCAAAAGCATTAAAACTAACGGACAAAAAAGAAAAGTTTGCACAATGCATTGCGGATGGTATGACCCAGGCCGACGCATACAGAACAGCGTACAACCCAAGACCAGATACAAAGCCGGCAAGTATTTGGGACAGCGCCAGCAAAGTAATGGCACGCCCAGAGGTCGCCCAGAGGGTAGCCGAACTAAGACAGAAGCTAGAATCAAAGGCGCTTTGGACGAGAGAAGAGAGCGTACAAGCGCTGAAAGAAGCCTATGCAGTAGCACAAGAGCGGCAGCAATCCACCGGCATGACAGCGGCGGTTAAAGAGCTTAACGCAATGCACGGTTTTAATGCGCCTACCCAAGTAGAGCTATCGGGCGGGTTGCAAATTCAGAAAATTGAACGGGTGATTGTCAAGCCGTGACCGTGCTCCAGATTCAAACCCCCGCATGGGCTTTGCCATTGCTGGAGCCATGCCGATATAAAGGCGCTTACGGCGGACGAGGCGGCGGGAAATCCCAATTTATGGCCGAGATGGTGATTGAAGCCCACATCATTGACCCAGACCGGCGCACAGTTTGCGTTCGTGAGATTCAGAAGTCATTAGGCCAATCTGTTAAACGCTTGATTGAGGATAAGATCAGCGCATTAAACGCCGGCGATTACTTTGAAGTGTTGGACACCCAGATCAGGAGCCGACGCGGCACAGGGCTGATAATATTTCAGGGCATGCAAAATCACACAGCCGACAGTATTAAATCACTGGAGGGCTATGATTGCGCATGGGTGGAGGAAGCGCAGACACTGAGCCAGTACAGTCTGGATTTGCTGCGCCCGACAATTCGAAAGCCCAACTCAGAGCTCTGGTTTACATGGAATCCCCGATTTAAGACCGATGCTGTGGATAAGTTTTTCAGGGGCGAACAGCGCACAGACATGATTTGCGTCAATGTCAACTGGAACGACAACCCATGGTTTGATCAAACCCCCCTACGGGCGGACATGGAAGCCGATTACAAAGCAGACGAGGACAGAGCCGAGCACGTTTGGGGCGGCCACTATGGCGCATCAGTCGGGGCAATTCTTGCCAAGTGGGTTAATCGTGCCGAGCGAGAGGGCAGAATTCACGACGATGTGAAATATGACGCACACGGCGACACAATGGGCGTGAGTGCCGACCTTGGCTTTAGGGATACCGCTTCATTCTGGTATTGGCAGGCAGTGCCTGGCGGGTTTCATTTACTGAAATACGACGCAGACACCGGACTGGATGCAGAGGAATGGATACCCCGAATTCAAGACAATATAAGAGAGCTGGGAGCCAAAAAGGCGAAGATATGGCTACCGCACGACGCTAGAGCTAAGACATTTCAAAGCCGCCACACGACCCTAGAGAAGTTCTTGAGTGCGTTTGGCGCAGGCAGTTGCGAGATAGTCCCCCAGAGCAAGAAGCAAGACCAGATTGAGGCGGCCAGAACTGTGATCAATCGATGCGCATTTAACCGGCAGTTATGCGAGGCAGGGCTAGACGGGTTACGCGCGTGGGAATTTAGCTATAACGAAGAAACAGGGGTAATGAGTCGTGAGCCGGTACACAATTGGGCAAGCCACCCCGCCGACAGTTTTTGCTACGGAGCGCAGAAAATAGCGGAAAAACCCCCAGAATCTGCAAAAAAGATGGATATTTTCCCCGTTTCGTTGCAAAATGGGCGAATTATTACCGCACCGCTTGAAGAGTTATGGAAACAAACCCCCCGTATTTCGAACAGGATATGAAGCCGAGAAAAACGGCGCAGCAGCTGCATCAGGAATTGTCTAACGCCAAAAAGGCAGATGATAAATGGGTGAAGGCTAGCAAGAAGATCGTCAAGAGATACAGGGACGACCGTAGCAGCAGCTACGACGGCAACAAGCGATATAACATTTTGTGGAGCAATATCCAAACCTTGTTCCCTGCGCTTTACGCAAAAACACCACGAGCGATTGTCGAGCGGCGTTGGAAGGATAAAGACCCAGTGGCACGGACGGCAGCGACGATTATGGAACGGGCGCTTCAATACGAGATCGACAATTACGGCGATTTTGAAAATGCGACAAGGGCTGCGACATTAGACCGGTTATTATGCGGGCGGGGTACGGTGTGGGTGCGGTTTGAAGCCAAGGAGATAGAGACCGTTGGCGCAAACGATGATCAATATGAGCAACAAGAAGTTATCCACAATTTACCCACAGGCATAACCCCCCAATTTGGCGAGATGCAGACGGAAACCACTCCAGTAGATTACGTGTATTGGGAGGATTTCAGATGCTCCCCCGCACGATGCTGGGATGAAGTGAGCTGGGTGGCAAAGCGTGAATACATGGCTAGATCAGAGCTAGAAAAACGCTTTGGCGAGGACATTACAAAGCGCATACCAATGACGCATGAACCAATCGGGCTGGACGAGATGCGCAGCCAGGGCATGAATCAATCTGAGATTGACCGCATGAAGAAAGCGCAAGTGTGGGAGATCTGGGACAAGGCCGAGGAGTGCGTTTACTGGGTGGCCGAAGGGTGTGATGAGATACTTGACCATAAACCAGACCCTTACGGGCTGGATGGTTTCTGGCCGTGCCCAAAGCCTTTGTTTGCCACGATGACCACGGATACGCTAGTACCCGTGCCGGATTACAAGTTATACCAAGACCAAGCCGACCAGATCGACGATTTAACCAAGCGCATCGGTTTGTTAGTGGATGCAATTAAGATCGTGGGCGTGTACGATGCATCGGCGGCGGGCGTTCAACGGATGCTGAACGAGGGTGTGGATAACGTGTTAATACCCGTGGATACTTGGGCGGCATTTTCGGAAAAAGGCGGCATACAAGGCACTGTGCAATTTTTACCACTAGATATTGTGGTGAAGGCGTTGCAGGCATGTTATGAAAGCCTAGAGCGAGCCAAGCAGGTGGTTTATGACGTGACAGGCCTGAGCGATATTATCAGAGGCTCAAGCATGGCCAGCGAGACCGCTACGGCTCAACAGATCAAAGGCCAGTATGCATCCATGAGGCTGAAGGCATTACAACACAGCGTGGCGTTGTTTGTTACCGAAACATTGCGTATCAAGGCGCAGTTGATGATGGATTTGTACAGCCCACAAACCCTTATTAACATGAGCGGGATACAGGGCACTGACGATGCACAATACGCGCGGGCAGCATTAGAGGTAATCAAGGCAGAACCAGCTAGAAATTACCGGATTGACATCGAGGCGGAGAGTTTGGCCGAGATGAATGAATTGGCAGAAAAACAAAGCCGGATTGAGTTTCTGAGTGCGTTTGGCCAGGCAATGCAAAACAGTTTGCCAATTATGCAGCAATCACCGGAGTTAGCGCCATTAGTAGGCGAAGCGTTGATGTTCGTAGTGAGGACATTTAAGAGCGGGCGGACATTAGAAGCGGCACTGGAAAACACGTTAGAGCAGATGCGCCAGCCCAAACCCGAGCAGCCAAACCCCGAGATGATGAAGGCACAAGCGCAGCAACAGGCCGATCAAATGCGATTGCAGCATGAGCAGGGTATTGAGCAAGCGCGCCAGCAATTGGAATCAGCCAAACTTCAGGCGCAACAGCAGGTAGAGCAGATAAAGCTACAAGCACAAGCGCAGATTGAGCAATTTAAAGCCGAGAACGCCAAAGAGATCGAGCTAATGAAACAACAAGCCGAGACAGAGAGGCAGGCATATAAAGCCCAACTAGACGCGCAAACCCGATTACAGATAGCCGAAATGCAAACTCAGGCGCAGCAGAAACCAGCCGCAGTTCTTCAAATTGACGCACAAGACAAACTCAACGGAATTGCAGACATCATCAGCCAAGCAGGCGCAGCGCACGGCGCAGGCATAGCCGAGGCAGTTAACCAATTAGGGACAGTAGCGCAGGTATTACTAGGCACGGCGGAAGAAATGAAAAAGCCTAAAAAACGGGTAATACAGCGAGATCAAAACGGCAAAGCCATTGCAGCTATTGAGGTGAGTGAATGACTAACGCAGACCTTGCAAGACATGAAGAACGATTTATACACATGGAAAACCGCATCACCCACATGGATAAAAAAGTGGAAGCAGTAGCCGCCGAAGTACATGAAATAAAAATCCTTTTAGCGGAAGGCCGAGGCAAAATGAAAGGCGCATTGATGATGATAAGTGCCGGCAGTGCGGCCATTGGTGCATTTAGTGGATTGGTTGCGTACTTTATAAAATTGGGTTGATCATGGCTTTTATAACCAAATTAAAAATTTTATATGCCGACATAATAGCGGCATTGGGTTTTACTCCAGAAAACGCAGTAAACAAAGGAGCAGAAAACGGCTATGCCCCCTTGGATGGCAATGCAAAATTACCGCTGGCTAACTTAGCCAACACTACAGTATCGGCAGGCGTATACGGTAATGCTACTCAAACACCACAATACACAGTTGACGCACAGGGGCGTTTAACAACTTCATCAAATGTCACAATCACTCCTGCTTTTTCAAGCGTAACGGGAAAACCTACCACATTAGCAGGATACGGGATAATTGATGCGCAACCATTAGATTCAGACCTTACAGCAATCGCAGCATTGTCCCCATTGGCAGGAAATTTCATTGTTGGAAACGGCACGAGCTGGATACAAAAAACACCAGAGCAAACGCGCACCTCGCTTGGTCTTGGCACAATTTCCCTGCAAAACTCCAACAACGTCAGTATTACTGGCGGCGTTTTGAACATTACGAGCGGAACTCAAATATTAGGCAATTTGAGTATGACCTCAAATGCCATTACCAGCACACAGGTCAGTGACGATATTCTCATCACGCCCACAGGCATAGGCGCGTTAAAAATTGAAAACCGCATCACCTTAGAAAATATCTTATCATTCGGCCCGCTAGACCCGCAGGGCAGTTACATGGCCGTCAATGCTGAATATTTGCAAAGCGGACCTTTGAGCGCGTGGCAGTATTTGCAGAACGGAGAAGCGATAAAATACGAATTTGCGAATGACGGTGCGTTAACCGTTTTCACTGCCCCAGCAGGCTTGGCGGGGGATTTTATACTTTCTTGGACGCAGGTTTTTCAAATACCTAATAGCGGAATTATTGACGCAGAGTATGGCGGCACGGGTTTAACAAACGCAAACTCAACCCTTGCCATTACAGGTAATGCCTCAATCAGTGGATCAAACACGGGCGATCAGATTATCACCTTAACGGGTGACGTAACAGGTAGCGGCACGGGCAACTTTGCCACGATCTTAGCCAACACGACGGTAGCGGCGGGAACATACGGCAGCGCAACGAAAGCACCACAGTACACCGTAGACGCACAGGGTAGATTAACGGCATCGGCCAATGTCACTATTACACCAGCATTTTCAAGCATTACCAGCACACCGACGACGCTGGCGGGATATGGTATAACGGACGCTCAAACCGAATTAAATGGCACGGGTTTTGTCAAAGCAAACGGCACGACTATCAGTTACGATAACACCTCTTATTTACCCACAAACGGCGGCACAATCATAGGTCAACTGATCAGCACCAAGGCAAATGACCCCACCACGAACGGCGGCCAGATATCCTTGCGAGGTACTGGCGGCAACCGAATTGATTTTTCTGGCACCGCATTTGCCGACCCGACATTCACTACAAGAAGCGTTGGAACCAAAATAACGCTGTGGCCTAGCTTAAGTGCCACGACAACCGATTACGCAATCGGCGTGGGAAACGCAACTATCTGGGTATCATTGCCAGACGCAACCACGACCAGTAAATTCAAAGTTTACGGAGGAACTACGGAGACATTCTCGGTAGATGGAGCTGGCGACCTTGCAATAACTGGAACGGCAACGGCTGCGCAGTTCATAAAATCGGGCGGCACTTCAAGCCAATTCCTGAAAGCTGATGGCAGCGTGGATTCAACGGCATACCAGCCGCTTGACGGCGATTTGACGGCAATTGCTGCATTGACCCCGACGGAGGATAATTTCATCGTTGGTAACGGCACAGCTTGGACACAAAAAACGCCAGGGCAATCTCGCATTTCGCTTGGTTTGGGTACGATCGCAACTCAAAATGCTAACTCCGTAGCCATTACTGGCGGCAAAATTACGGGCATCACCGACTTGGCTATTGCCGACGGCGGCACTGGCGCAAGTACTCAGCAGGGCGCACTTAATGCCATAGCGGGCGCAACTACATCAGGGCAGTACCTAAGAGGAAACGGCTCAAATGTCACGATGTCGGAAATTCAAGCAGCAGACATTCCTATTTTGGACCAAAGCACAACAGGAAACGCGGCAACGGCAACGGCCTTGCAGACCGCAAGAAACATTAACGGAGTTGCCTTTAATGGTACAGCAGACATCACAGTAGCTGACAGTACAAAACTATCGCTCACGGGCGGAACATTGACGGGACAGCTTGTTAGCACAAAAGCAAACGACACAGCTACCGGCGGCGGTCAGATTCACCTTAATGGAGCAACCGGCAACCGGCTTGATTTCAACAGCAATGGAGTTGCATATCCAGCCTTAACGACACGAAGCGTTGGCACAAAGATTGTTCTTTATCCGTCGATTTCGGCATCATCGACAGATTATGCATTAGGCATAGGCTTAAATGCAATGTGGTTGACAGTCCCATCGAGTGCGTCAAAATTCAGTTTCTACTCAGCGAAAACAGAAATATTCACGATCAATGGTGCAGGCGATGTGATTCAGAATGGGGAGGTCTTTTTTAACCAGTCCACTCCAACATCAAAATCAGCACCTGCGGTTCTCACGGCTGCCGAACTTCAGAGCAGAATAATCCGATTCACGGGCACCGTTAATACCACTCTGACCTATCCGACAGGCACGACGATAGATGCAGGTTTACCGGCTGAAAAGATTAACAACACGGCTTTTGATTTCAGCTTGATTCATACAGGAACTGGAACCGTGACTTTGGCCGCTAACACTGGAGTGACTTTAATCGGAAGTCACTCCGTCAGCGCAGGGGAAAGCGCAATGTTCCGAATTAGGCGCACGGCGTCAAATACTTTCGTGAGTTATCGAATCAGTTAAGGAAAAATCATGGCAAATGAAATTCAATTTCCATACCCGCAAACTGGATTAACGACGCTAATAGCGGTTTTATACCTATCTGGCGACCCAACAGCGGGGTTATTTGGCATCGGGCCGATAACCATGAGCGACACAAACAGCCCTGGCGTTTACTGGGGCAGCGTACCCACATCACCAGCACCAGTTGCTGGGGTGTATGCAATTGTTGTAAAAGACGGGGCAAACGTTGTGGGCGGCGGAACTTTGCAATGGGACGGAACGGCAGAGATTAAAGCGTCTGATTTGGCATTGCAAGCAACCTCTACGGCAATTAAAGTTAAAACTGATAGCCTAACATTTACGACCGCGGGCATGGTCGATGTCAATATTCAATATGTTAATGATGTTCAAGTAAAAGGCACAGGCCAAGAGATTGACCCGTGGAATCCGGTTTAAGACATGGCCAACGCATGGGGTAAATCATGGGGCAAAGCGTGGGGAAATGCTTGGGGTTTAATAACCGGCGCGGATACCCACGATGGCGGCGATTATTATTATCGGTGGTGGAAAAAGCAGCACGAGAAAAAACCGCAGAAGCCTGAATTGCCCCAACTTCAAGAAGTAATTGAAGCCGTAGAGCGCACGCCAGAAAGGGCGCTGGCTGCAGTTCCGCAGGCAAGAAAACAATTCAATATTGATTACACGGGGCTTAAAACAAACCTAGAGGCGCAAAGGTTTGTGGCCGAAAAGATCCTTATTTTGATGGAGCAGAAACGCCTTGAGGATGAGGAAGAAGAAGCAATTGAAATGCTTTTATTGGCGTATTAGGGGGAACTATGGCACACGAAGCAGGGAAAGGCGACAAACAACGACCCACGGATTATGCGGCATTTTCATCAAATTTTGATCAGGTGTTTAGCGGAAAAGTGCAGCGGGGCGGCTGGGTGCAAGACCGCATCACAGGCAAACTTGTGCCCCGTGGAGAGTACCAGCCGGATATTACGAATGCGCCCATGGTTATGAAAGATATTGCAGGTTATAAAAGTCAGGTTACCGGCGAATGGATTGGTTCACGTTCGCAGCATCGAGAACATTTAAAAGAGCATCGATTAGTCGAAGTCGGCAACGAGATAAAGCACCACATGAGCAGCCGGCCAGATAACAAGCCGGCGGGAAATATCAAGCAAGACATAGCCAACGCCATGCACCGTTTGGGCATTTAGTTTTTTTAACCACCAGAGAGAACCTCATGGAAAACCTACGCGAAGCACTAGAACAAGCATTTGACACTGAAAAAACAACGGCAACAACAGTTGAAAGCACAGAAACGCTGCCCGAAGCTAACCATCAGCAAGAACAGCCCCGAGACGAACAAGGCAAATACACGACTCCCGAGCAAAGTGAAAACACACCGATAGAACAACCGGAAATCAAAGCCCCGTCAAGCTGGAAGGCAGAGGCAAAACAAGCCTATATTAAAGCCGAGCGGGGGGAAGCATTAACACCGCAGGAAATCAAGATTCTGACCGCTGAAGCTAATCGGCGAGAATCGGATTTTCTGAAAGGGATTGAAGAGTTTAAAGGCCATGCACACAGGGCGCGGGCATTTGAACAGGCAATATCACCTTATATGCAAAACATTCAGCGCACGGGCATGGATGCGCCTCAAGCAATTCAAAGGTTATTGCACGCCGATAACACTTTGCGCAACAGCGACCCAGTAACAAAAGCGCAATATCTACAGCAATTAGCCCAAGAATATGGCGTTGACCTAGGGTTAGCGCAGCAACCGCAAAACATTGATCCGCAAACGCAATATTTAATGAACCAGTTAAATGAGTTGCGCCAAACTCAACAGTTATGGCAAAATTCATTACAACAGCAAGAGCAAGTAAAAGCGAACCACGAACTGGCGCAATTTGCAACAGCTGATAAAGAGCATTTTGACGCGGTGCGCAACGACATGGCCGACCTGCTGGAATCAGGTAAGGCTCAATCGTTGCAAGACGCGTACGAAATGGCTATATGGATGCGACCCGATATTAGGCAAACCCTTATCGAGCGGCAAACGACAGAAGCAAGACGGCAACAGGAAGAGCAGGCACGAAACCAGCGAGCGAAAGCCGCAAGCGTAAGCGTTAAAGGCAGTTCACCAACATCGTCAGGCAGTCAAACCGTAGCGGGAAGTTTGAGAGATATTCTTGAATCCCAATTTGATAGATGAACCTAATAAGGGGAAACCATGGCAACATTTGCTAATTTGAGTGACATTGTCACGACCACCATTCAAAGCCGTTCAGGCACTTTGGCCGACTCGGTAACCAAAAATAACGCGTTACTTACCAAGCTAAAAGGCCGTGGCAACGTTAAAACCATCAGCGGCGGCAACGTCATTATGCAAGAGCTGATGTATAACGACGCTTCCACCATCACCGCTTCTTCTTACAGTGGCTATGACGTGATTGACATCACGCCCAACAGCCCTATCAGCGCTGCTCAGTTTGATTTAAAACAGTACGCATCCAGTGTATCCATCAGCGGCTTTGAAATGTTGCAAAACAGCGGCAGAGAGCAGCGCATCGACATGCTTGAAGGCCGTATCCAAGTAGCTGAAGCGCAACTGTTAAACCAGATCAGCGCCGGCATTTACAGCGATGGAACCGGAAATAGCGGCAAAGACATCACCGGTTTGCAGGCAGCTATTAGCACCACCCCATCAAGTGGCACTTATGGCGGTATTAACCGTGCAAACTGGAGCTTTTGGCGCAATGCCGCATTCAGCGGCGTGAGCGACGGCGGAGCAGCAGTATCAAGCACCAACATCCAGAGCTACATGAACCGTTTGGCCGTTCAATTGGTTCGCGGTACAGATCGCCCCGATATGATCGTAGCGGATAACAACTACTATCGCTTTTTCTTGGAATCCTTGCAAGCAATTCAGCGCGTAACCAGCGAGGACAGCGCCGCTGCTGGCTTCACGTCAATTAAATATTTGGGCGCTGGCCTAAATTGTGATGTGTATCTTGATGGCGGTATCGGTGGTGCAATTCCTTCAAACCGGATGTATTTCTTGAACAGTAAATTCATGTTCTTCAGGCCACATCGTGACCGCAACTTTGTACCCATTGGCGGTGACCGTCAATCGGTTAACCAAGATGCAGTGGTTAAGCTGATCGGCTGGGCCGGCAATTTAACCTGTTCTGGCGCACAGTTCCAAGGCGTTCTATACGCTTAATACACACAGGGGCTTAGCCCCTTTTTTTGAAAGGAATTAAAATGGCAACACCGTTTTCAGCAACCCCCCTTAGTGGCGCGGATTTAGTCACCATCACCTTAGCCGCTGATTTGGCGAATGGCAAAATTGGCAATGCACGTTT
>Ga0208644_1001607_pt1 | contig 18749 bp, 20 predicted proteins | sample VirMetDEL_Nov_18_FD_184517 | JGI IMG/M metagenome (GOLD analysis project Ga0208644, IMG submission 184517) | Aqueous microbial communities from the Delaware River and Bay under freshwater to marine salinity gradient to study organic matter... | ecosystem: Environmental > Aquatic > Marine >... | reverse complement strand
TACTTAAATGTAACGGACGATTAACGCAACGTTCATTGAATATCTTTTCAGCAGTACTAGGTGGTATCACGACAATATGATTGCCGTTACGGTTTTCTGTTTTGATTTTGTAGTTTATAGTTGTCATTTCGGTTTTATCTTTCTTTCATTTGGTTTTAGTTTCGTCCGCAGTTACGGACACGTAAAGGTCGTACCTCTTTTGATTTTGTCGGTCAAGCAGTTTCTGAAGCTCAACATACAAGTCCATGAACGGATGGTCAGGATTCAATTCTCCGTTCATCTCGTTGTGGAAAATGAAGTACATAAGTTCTTCTATCATAAGCGTCGGTTCTCTAGTCTTCATACAGGAACGATATAAGGATGATAAATAATAGGATAATGGTCAGGTAAGTAGTAATGCTCATTGTGCTTCTAGCTCCTTATTCGCTTCGCTCGTTATCGTTGTTACTTCACTTCGTTCCGATAACAACTCTTTTTCTATTTCGGTTAGGTACGCTTTGATTTGCCAGTCGTCCTCGCTAAGACTTCGTATCTTCCTGACTCCGTGCATGATCGATCCGTGGTGCTTGTTAAACAGCTTTGCCACGGACACGTACGACCTGCCTGTCATCGCATAATAATAGCAGATTTGACGAGCCAACGCATGCGGTTGAAACTTGGTTTTAGAGTCGATTAACTCGGGCGTTGTATCAAAGACTTTACTTACTGCTGTCTTGATCTTTTCTAGTGGTAGTTTTCTCGGTTGTATCATAATTCTCGGTTTTATTAATAGGGTTATCGGTTGCTTGTCGAATCATGCCTTCAATGATCGAATAGCCGGGTTTAAAGCAAAGATCGGTTAAGCAGTCTACGCATATGTCCTCACCTTCGTTGTCAGTGCCTTGAAGCGTTAATCCACAGTGTTTGCAGATAGGTTTATTCACTGGTTAAAACGGTACGTCCACAAAAAGGGCAAGGCGAGCCGTCAATCGGACAAGACAAGCCTTCATCACTCGGACAAGTGTCAATAGGATGATCGGTTAGCTTGTGATGATTGCAACTGGTGGCGGTTAAGAGTAAGGTTGTAAGTAGTAGTATAAATGTTTTCATGATTTTCTAAATATAACGAACCCTTCAAAGGTATCTATAGTATTATAAACCTCGGTTAAAAAGTCTTTTGTTTGTTCGTGCGATATATCCCACCCTTTAAAGTTTTCCTCAACTAACATGATAAACTCAGGCACTGAAAGAAGCACTTCATTAAGATAAGTGGTAAACATTACATTTCTAAGATTAAAACAAATATCCCACCAAACATCGCGATCTATTCCGTCTACCATATAGCAACAAGGATAACTCCAAACACGAGTGCCGTTGATGTCTTTGTCTAATTGTTTTTCTAGTGTATTTGTCATGAGTTATAAACTTGTTTGAAATCTTTTGTCCGTCCGTTTATGCTAGTAGAATCGAATATATCCGTGGTATACCAGCCAGCGTCCATGTAAGCTTGTTGAAAGTCACAAGCCACTTTTTCCGCTGTAAACCAATCACTAGCACAGCTAATTAAATACCTTCTGCCTTTATATTCGGCATAGGTTGCAACTGGATAGTGTAAGCCACTAGGTTTTAATTCTCTTAATGTTGTCATAAGTTTTAAAATTCGGTTTCTAATATTGTTTTAATTGTTTCAATAGGTTTTCGGTCTCGTAAGGCTTGCAAGATATTATCGTTTTCAAGTGCTATGCTTGGCTCGATCAATAGCTCGTTGCAAAGTAGTATGAATTCAGTTTTTGTCATGTTAGCTTTCCTCCTTTTCAAACTCTATGCCGACAAGATCGACAACATTACAAGCCAGCCCGAACTCTGGATATTTACAAAAATACGGTTCACTATCTGGTTCCTTATCGTCCCATACATCGATGTTTTTATTTTGTTCCATGAAGCGTTCAAAGTTTTCAATGTCTTCGTCATCTAGACCGTCAAAGTCTCCATTGAATAACGCACACAATGCATAAGCTGGGAATTGATATTCGTATTGGTTTTTTATTTTCATAGTGTTTTTATCGGTTAGGTAATAATTATTAACTTTCTTTGATGCAAAGGTACAAAAGCACAAGCCACGCCCCCAGTGCCAACAGCGGAGAGGCAAGCAAGTACAGCAGAAAGGTGCTCGGTTTTGTCCGAGGGTAATGCCTATCTAAATCGTTTTCGGTTTTATCTTTCATTTTCGCGTTTCCTTAATTCAATAATAATTTCCGCAATTTTATCGTTTCCTAAAAGTTTAGTGCTTTCAGATAAAGCTTGATTCTCGCGTAGTAAAGTTTCTTGATAGTTATCTAGTAAGGCATGTAACTCTTCAGTACTCATTTTTTTAAAGTCTCTTTTCATGTTATGCCACCTCCCTTTCTAAGCGGATACCATCAAGTAACCTATGGATTGCATTAAATAACTCTTTTTTAGTACCTAAGCCAATAGTTTGACGAATACCACCACCCTTTGTTCTCATTTCATGCAATCCATAAGCTCCGTATGCTTGGTATAAATGGAAGTTTCCTATTTGTGCCGTAAGTTTTCCGTCAATGTTTTCGTATGGCTTTAATGGACGGTTTAGTTCTTTGTTTAGCCATTCAATGACCGCTTCTAGTTGTGCTTTTGTAATTCTCATAAGTAATATAGTTTTTTTTGTGAGTTGTTATTGGTTTGTAGTTGTGATTAATCTACTTGTAAGAGCATATCGGAAATAACACAATCAATTGAATCAATAATCCATTTTTCCATTTCTAGAATCTCCCCTGAATCATCAATGAATCCGCTATCAAACTTTAATGCATCAAGGCTAGCGGTCAAACCGCTTCCTAAATGTTCAATTTCAGAGCAATAACTTTCCCCGTTATCATCGCTATGGATTCCCATAGAGAAAGTATGATTTCCGATTTTAGTTGTTTCGTTTTTATTCATAAGGTAATAAGTTTTTAGTTAATAAGTTGTGAGCCTCTCCCCTAGTAATTTTCTTGCAACCTGTCAAACACATTGTTCATAACTATTGCATAAAGTGCTAATAACTAGACAGATAAAAAAGTAAAAAAAGTTTTACAGAGTTTGCAGTAAATCGATTTAAAGCGAAAACAAAGAACGAAAGAAAGCACTTCCATATTTGGTAAAGCGTTTCCATATTTGGAAAAGAGACGACGACGGAAAGCGTAAAAAATAGATGCAAATGACTTGCAATAAGCGAACGATTCAACGCCATTCGATCAGCTTTAACGCAACTAACTTGCAATAAGCAAAACATCTGGCAACGATAACAACTAGCCCGTCTCATAAGTACTTAACAATCAGCTACTTGCGTGCTTTACTCGTGTAAATTAGACATAATGAATCTTGTGCGAACGCTGTTGGTAATCAAGGACTTATGAAACAACTTTGCAAAGGTATCCCCTCCCAGTAGAAAAAACATAGGGTACCCACGGGGTAAACAACGACCGCGTATATAGCGTAAGCCGCTCAGATTTTTTTACCAAATTCTTAAAAGTGCGGACTGATACCGTCGTCTTCGTCTATGTCTTCCGGGCTGAAAAGTATGCTAGAATCCGTTAGAACAGTGAGCTTGGCGAACTCCAACGCCCCCACTAATGCTTGGTCTGACAGGTCGTATTCCTGCTGGTATCGTCGTATTAAATTATCCAGATCAAACATAAAAGAATCGACTTGATGGTGCATATCCATAGTGTCGTTTAGTATATCTGTTTGCTTTAATTTTTACTAGTAGTTTTTACCACTATTTTAAATCGTTCAATAACAACGACTTACAACTCTACTATTGACACCCAACCTGTATAGGCTGTATGTTGTTATACTAGCCCCTCACGGCTTTAGTGAGAGTGCTGCAACAGCTGTCTGTTTTAAACGATAACATCAATAAGTCGATAGCTTTTCTTTAGAACAACGAATGACGAATGACGTCTATAAACGTCGTCGTTATAAACTGTTATTGTAAAAGCTCCTCAAAGACTTGACACGCTTTTATCCTATAGTCGTCATCTTGTTTTAACAGTATTTAAGGATAGGTGTGATTATAAATAATCCTGTATCTGTACTAACTACAAAAACACAGTTATAGAGAGATAGATATAGATGCCACTAAAGAGTTTGTTATAGTAAGTAGGAGGAGTGATAACGACGACTACGACCAGAGGAACGCTTTAGAACGTTTACGTTTATAAAAGCTATCAGTAAAGTTTGTTAACTCTTGATCTAACAGTTCTTGTTTTCTATCAATCATGTTTTGGTTAACGTCAGCAGCCATCTGCTGCACCCAGTAACCAATCGCTATTGATAAAGCGTCAAGACGGTCATCGTGTACAAGGGAACCTTTATCACGTGTTATTCGTGATAGTTGATACATTAGCATGTACCTAGTTTGTTGTTCTATAGGGTAACTAAGAGCACTCTTATAGTCGTTATTAATAACACTGGGATCAACAATAAGACGATGAGAGTTGAGTACAGGTTCCATAACATCAACAATACGTAGTTCTTTTTGTTTGTTATGTCTTACTTCTTCTATTGTTATCGGGTACGTAGTACGAAACAACGGTTTAATCAGTTCCATAAACATACCGTCACCAAAGTTAGACTCTATGACTACTTTGTTAACTTTGTTATCCTTGGCTATAGAGACGAGACGTTTTAGTGTTACCTCGTCATAACCACCACGGATACCGCCAGCATCGGGTACAAACAGTTGACCGTTAAGCATCTTGACGACAGCGTACCCTGTTTCATCTTTACCACGACCAGACGGGTCAATGGATAGTACAGAGCCTGTATAGGGTATGTTATCCCCGATAGTCTTAGCTGGACGTTTATACCGATCCCCACTGAGACCTACGTTTGGTAATGTTCTATCCGCTTGGTCTGGATCAGACGACCACAGGACTTTTTCAGGAGCAGTATCCACGTCTACGTCCATGATAATCAGATCGTTAATCTTCAGTGGGTATCTGTCAGCATCCGATAGCTTAGGATTCAACATGAACTGCAACGCATACCCGGTACGACCGTAGGACATCTTACGTTCCTCTAGGTCCATATCAGTAAACCGTAGAGGTTCTGTAGTGGTACTTGTTGTTGTTTCGTCTATATTATCCGCTATAAGGGGTGCTAGATCGCCTCCGTAGTTTGATATGACTTCTGACTCATCCGGATACTCCGAAGGCCATATACGGGCGTTGTAGCCTCTTTCTCGTAGTTTGTTATAGATACTATCTTCACACTGAGGAGTACCAAGGAATAACACACGGGACGAATCGAGGGGTTTAAGGATCGCTTCAAACTCTTTTACTTGTTCATCTAGTTTATCCCGCATACCTTGGGTAGCGGAGTTGTTAGGGACTTCCACGTCGTCCGCTACGATTATATCAGCACGAGACCCTGTTAACTGGGACGATATACCAAGGGACTTAACGGACGGGGCGTGTGACGCAGGAGCTGGTCCTACATCAAAAGCTATCTTACTGAACCGTTGGTTCTCTGTTGGTTTCAGTTGTTTAAGGATAGGTATATCGTGTATGATCTTTAACGTGAACGTGGAGAAGTCATCAGCACGATTCTTACTAGCAGATACAACGAGTACGTTCTTTGTTGGGTCTAGCAGTAACTGATGTACTACATACGCACTACAAATCCAGCTCTTACCAACACCACGAAACGCCATGATGGTTGACCGCTTAGGTCCGTGCTGCATATAGTCAGCAATATCGTACTGTAACTCTGTCGGGTCTGGTAGGTTAAGATGTTTCCATACTAAGTACAGAAAGTTTCTAAAGTCCCGCAGAGGCGGTGGTATCTCTTGGTGTTTCGTCTTGTTGTTCTTCACTGAAAGGTAAAGTTTTAAAATCGTTAGCTAAACTATCCATAGGAGTACCACTACGACTGTCAACTGTTATGTTGTTATCTTTCAACCACTTACCCACAGTGTTCATCAAAGCTGGGTTGTACTCTTCCATCGCTTTCATGTACCCGACTGCATCTTTACACAGTTCAGTATAGTTGTCTGCTAGTTTAGCTCCTTCTACGTGATCTTTCATAAATGGTTACTCCTCAAATTCTAACGCTTTTATTGACTCTAACGCAATCAATCTGGTTTTTAAAGTGGCAATAGATACTTCTACAGCAGCAGTGCTACCACCCCCACCACTACCGCTAGTAGCTGATAGAGTCCTGTTCTGAAAGAATAAAGGATTAGGACGGGGTCTAGCTCTGCGAAAAGGTTTAGGCATCTGTCAGCACTTCCACCTTCTTAACGCTAACGCTTTACGGGTAGGTCTGCCTTTACTGTCTTTCATTGGTCCTTTTACTCCTGACATCCTAGCACAGAACGAACGCTTACGAGGACCACCACCGGGTTGAGGAGCTTTCAGGTTAGACCCAGTAGCACGATTGTACTTGCGTCTACCCTTTGCAGTGAGTCCGCCTTTACGGGACTTCTCACCTCTGCCTATGGACAACGATACAGCCACCTTACTTCTTTTTAATAGCCATACCCTTGCGACGCTTTAACGTTATGATGTCAGCTTGGGTAATCTTTTTCTTGTCACCAGCAACGGCAGCAAGCTTCTTCTGTTTAGGAGTGTATTTACTGTAAGGCATATTACTTATCCTTTTTAAACCCACGCTTCATGTTGGCGTAAGCTTTAGGTGTAATGGTTGATTTCTTTTTACTACGGCTGATGCCTAGTTTACGTCTTCTGTTTATGTTTGCGTATAGTCCTTGTTTCATCGTTTCATCAACATCTCCATCATGCGGTCTAGTTTATGGCTAATCTCTTTAACACTACTCTCAAGACCCGTCATACGGTTCTCAACAGCGGTGTCTCGTTCACGTTGTGCAGCCAGTTCTACTTCAATCTTTGTTAAACGTCTCTCATCATTCTCCAAACGATCAGTTAGTTTTTTAATCATCCACCCGATAACACCAAGAACGATGGCAAGGGCAGAGTCGAGAAAGTGTGAGACAGATTCAGTCATCGTATTACATTGCTGCAATTATAAATGCTAGTAGCTGTTCGTAACGCACTGACATCTTAGTATATTCTGTATAAGTTGCGTCGTTTGGATTGTCATTTTTAATTATCCGCTCACCGTCTTCATCTTGCTTAGACCACCAAGTGTCTTCACCTATAACAGCGTATCGATAAGCATCTAACCCTTCAGCTTCAAAAGCTGCTTTTACATCTTGTGCAATGACACCAATATGAATACGAGCGTCGTCACCTTTCTTTGCCACCGCATCTTTAAGTCTAAACTTTTTCATCAGACCCTTCAAAGCTGTCGCCACTCTTAATTCCGCTTCACTTAAATCCTCTATGTCTTGTTTTAAGTTACGATCAGAACTAGTCCAAGGACTATTTATCCAACCGTTGTTCCAAGTCGCACTTGCTTTTCCTAAATTCACAAAGGTATTACTACCAACAGCCATTGAACCTGTCGCAAAAACCTGACCTAGAGACGCTGAGTCGCAGTCTATTTTTATACCAGCGTTTGCACTAAGACTCCCATCTACAATAACAAGACCAAGGTTCTCTCCTGATTCTTGATACTGAAAATAGGCTGAATTAGAACCTTGCGTGATTACCATTCGACCACCCGATCCAGTCGCACTTTCATTCTCAAGGTCTAAATCAACATAACCAGAAGCTTTGTCACCTTTAGCATATATGGCGTCTTTTCCTGTACCACCGTCTACTGTTAGTTGAAAAGCTGAACTAGGACTCTCAGTACCAATACCTACATTGCCGGTGGAGAGAATGGTCATTCTTGGTTCCGCAGACTGCCCTTCTACGCCAGCAGCTGCATCCTCAGTAGAAAATACCAGAGAACCCCCCGCCCCCACATCGGAGTGTGATTGTGCATGTATAGAAGCAGCAACATTTGGCCCATCTACTGATCCATCTCTGTTATAAAACTGAATTTCACCGAAATTTGTATTAAGTGCGTTATTGCCTGTACCATTTAATTTAATTATAGGTTTTATCGAATCAAAAATTTCTAACTTCGCATCAGGACTCTCAGTACCAATACCTACATTGCCATTTGTCTGTACATTAAAAATAGGATCAGTGTTACTAATCTTTACAGCGGTTACTGAATGGTCTGCTAATTGATCTGTATCGACTGCATCATTAGCTATCTTACTATTAGTAACAGCACTGTTATTTATCTTAGCAGTAGTAACAGCACTGTTATTTATCTTAGCAGTAGTAACAGCATTGCTTTGTAACTGATCCGCTCCGATTGTACCTGTAATTGCCACACCGAAACCACGTTCAATAACTACGATGTCTTCACCACCACTAAGTGTGTTAACAATAGTAAGAGTATCCGTGTCCGGGTCTACTGTGTAGTCTGTGGTGGGTTCAAGAACTGATCCGTCAACACTGACATCGTAAGCTGTATCTCCGTTTACTTCAGCACCTGTAACACTATATGTAGTATTAGCTCCGGCATCCCCTGTAAATACCCACTTAGTAGGAGGAGCAGAAGCACCACTGGATAGTTGGTTTACTTTATCGTCTACATATTGTTTAGTCGTGGCATCTGCTGTAAGAGTAGGAGCACCTACATTCTTGATCTTACTACCACCAGCGTCCCAGTCTGTGCCTCCAACTTCCTTCTGCAACGACGCATCATTTAGTTCGCTGATCTCTTCGTTCAGATAACGGTTGTGCAAGTAAGCCCGATCCAGTTCACTCTCAGTAAGTACCGATCCGTTCTCAAAGTCTACAAGGTCTGTACCGGGTTGACTCTTACGACGTACCCGAACAATCTGTCCAGCAGTAGCTCCTGAAGTAAGAACAATCTTAGTGGATGGGGAAGTGACGATAGTGTAGTCAGTGGTCAGTGTTTTCTGCACACCGTCTATTTCAACTATTACGTGTTCGTCCTCTAAATATGGAAAAGTGAAAGCAAAGTCAGTCTGTGCTGCTGTTGCTGGGTAGTCTACGTAGGTCGTTGGCATGATATTATATTATTACTTATTGAGCGAGGAGTTCAAGCACATCTTCACGTTGCATACCTCCTTTTAATCCAGCACGTGCTTTCATTAGATTTGCATACTTTTGGGATAGCTCAGGAAATTCGCGTAACATTAAACGTTCTGCTTCTTTTCTAAACTTCCTTAATACAGATGTTATTTTTCCGATACGGAGACTAGGTAATCCCGGTTCTGATTCTATAGGTAGTTGTTGATATTCTCGACTGTTAATTAATCTTTCTAAAGTTTTACGCAAAGTGCTTCCACCCACTCTCACAGTTTTCAGAAGTTCTAACTGCCTGTCGTAAGCTGTTTGACCTTGAGAGTTTTCGTAATCTAACAAATCTATATTTCCACCTACATTCGGAGAAGGGTTCGTGAAACCGTGTTTTAAATTAGCCATTTCTTTTAGTACTACATCATCTTTATCCGTTGATATAGCTAAAGGATTCAACACTTGTAAAGGAGAAGCTAACAAAGTTTCAGCCATTATCTCTTCTCCTAGTATATTTCTTTTAGCATCTAAACTTCCCCGTGCTCCTATTTTTCTTAGTATAGCGTCACCCACTCCTCTTGTTTCTTTCATTACTTGTTCATCAGAATCAGCAAACTGCGACAAAAGATTAGGGACAAACGAAGAAACAAAGTTATTACCGAAGCGTTGTGCGTATCTTTCAGGATCACTTAATGCGTCTGTAAAGTTTTGAATACCTGCTAAGTAAGATTTGTTCGTTACGTTTCTAGTCATTGCTATGATAAAAGCATCGAAACCGTGTTGTATTAGTTTCATATCGTCCTTACTTTCAGTAGCAGATATGTCTTTACCTACTTGTGCTAAATCAGCTATAACACCTAAAGGCGTAGCAATAGGGTCTAATCTTTGGTAACTAACGTATGTATCTCCTATTTTAATGCTGTAAGGCTTCCACCCCGTCGCTTGTAATGCTGCTTTCTCTTTTTCGTTTTTAGGACCACCGCCAGTTATAGCACTGTCGTTACTGTTAACAACATCATATAAAGCATAGGTAACCATTGCAGCCGTCGTAATTTTACCTCTAGCCTGTGCCCTTATTATCGGATCAGGGTCTTTAATCTCATCAAGCAATCTCTTACTTTGACTTATGGTCAGTGGGTTAAGGTATGTAAAAGGTAGTCTTTCTAAAGCAAAGCTAAGAATATTAGTAGGTGTACGCACGAACGGCAGAATGAAACGCAGACCTAAATTTTTATTTTTATTTACAAGCTCTTCTAGCCCTTTACCTAAACCTTCTTCTCTTTCTGTTGTAAATGTTACATACCTAGCTTCGTCTTGAGCATATTGCATTAAGGCTGACTTACTATCGTCAAAGTTTTTCTCAACGTAATCACGTACAAACTTATTTCTTTTACGTCCAATTTGTTGTTTTAGTACTCTTAATCTTTTTTGCTCAGACTCATTTAAGGTTTCTTTTCTTTTTTGTACTTCAAGTTCGTCTAGTTCGTCTAATAGTTTTTTATTAGTTGTTTGCCCTTTAAAAATATCATACGCCTCTCTAGCTAATCCTTCCTTGGAAGACATTCTCCCTCCTTCAGTTATTACTCCTTCTAAAGTGCTATTTATATAACGAGATAATTCTTTACCATCTGTTATTCCTTGCTGTATCCCTGACATAGCAGCTTTTAAACGAGCAGCACGTCTGTACGCTAACTGTTTAAAAAACTCATCAGTAGTCATCAACAATCGACTAGGTGCTCTAACTATATTATTAGCAAACCAATCCAATCCCTTTTCTTGCTTTATACTTAAACCTTGTCCCGGTAACGCCTCTGAAATACGTTGTCCACTGATTGCGGTGTTAGGTCTATCGTTAAAAGCACGAGCTTGTGGGTCTAGGATGTTATCGCCCTCTTTTAAAGCACGTTTAGCAAATTTGATTGCTTCACGAAACATTTGACCGTCAGACCAACTAGCGAGTACAGCTTTCACTACATCTAGATTACCACTAGCAATTCCTCCCATAACAGCCTCGAAGGTTGTAAGCATCTGCGTGAGACCATTACCCATAGCATTTACCATCTGAGTTTTAGGGCCACTAAGAATAGCGTTCATCCAGTATTCGGTGGGCATATCTAACCAATGCTTTCCTTGTGCTTTCCTTGATACTTTAAACAAACGAGCAAAGGAAGCTTCAGGGTCAGTAGGGTCGATATTCTCTTGAATAATTTTAACCATCTTTTCAGGACTTATACCTGAATCGTTAACAAATTGTTTTCTTAATCCTTCTATTTCAAAGTCTACCTCATTAATACCTATTCGATTCGATCTGTAACTTTCTCTTCTAGCACCCAACAATAGACCCCCTTCTCTACCTAATTTTCTATAGGTATCAGCTATACTAAGTAATTGTTGAAAACTATTTTTTATACGAGCCGTAGCTACATCACCACCCCCTGCTATTTCGTATTCTTTTATTTCTTCAGTTAAATTTCTAATAACAGCTACGCCTTGATCTCTTAAACTTTGCTGTACAACACGAGCTTCTGAAACTTTAGCAGCAGCCTCTTTACCTTCTTGAAGCATTAATGTTTTTTCTATTTCTTCATCTAGGTCTGTGATTGCTCCAGTAACTGTTACTTTATCAGGGTTCTCTTTGTAGTATTGTTCTAATAAATCTTTTAATACTATGACATCATCTCCAGTCTCCAAACCGAACCGTGGTAGTCTAGGTGTCCCTCCTTTTAATAATTCAGCAGCGTATCCACGGAATTTCTCAGGCACAGCTTCAAGGAACTCATTGGGTTTCTTAGGGTCAAGTTTAGGTAACTCAGGTGCAAAGTCTATACTTCTACGCCTTTGACCGGGCAGCTTCATCTCTGCAATCTCCCCTACACGACTAACGATGTTATCAGCTAAATCTTTACTTACGCCTCTGCCAAAGAAACTTTTTACTGTATTAACAACCTTCTCCCACATTGTCATCTTAGGAGTGTACTGAATACCTTTTAAAGCCTCTTGCAGTCTTGGATCAGAAAACGCCATCGACATAAACTCAGCAGGATTCTTAATCCAGTACAAACTTTCATCAGCACCTGATGCTACTATATCATCACGCATACTGTCCGCTTTCTTAAACATACGGAACATCTCTGCTATAGGTTTAGGCAAGTCTTTTTTGAGCACGTCATCTATAGCTTTTGCTCGTCCTGCTATATCGGTGGTGTCTATTTTATTAAATGAAGCAGCATCAAAGAATTTGTTTACGTTATCAACAGTTACAGCGTGAGTGCCTTCGTGTAATAAAACATAAGCAGGGTTGTTTCTCAGAGTTGCGGAACGTCCATCAAATACTACACGTCTTCTACCACTCTCATAAAATGAACCTTCACGCAACTCGCTAGGAACATTACTAGCAAAAGCTCTATCTTCTAACTTAGCGTCTATTCCTGTATCTTTACCAAGTGCTAATAGCTTCTTTACGATAGGAGTGTACTGTCCTAAATTACCATTTGTTCTTCCGTTTAAATCCTCTAAAGCCTCTCTAACGGTCATCGGATTATTCGTCTGCATCCGACTCGCTACTTGCTCTACAAGCGTCTTATCGTAAAAGTCTTTTTTTAACTCAGGAGTTAGTTTACCCAACTCAGTATCTAAACCTTTTACTTCAGGAGCTGGGAATGTACGCTCTAAAGAACCTCTTCTTCCTTCCAATAACTGCACTCGTTCGCCCAACCTTCCTCCGATTTTATCTGGGTCAAAAGATAGGGATGTGTTTGTAACAACTGCTCTTTTAAAAGTTGTCGCTCCAACACCTGCTGCAAAATTTGGGTCGGATTTTTTAAGTAGGTTTTCGATTCCGACTTCGTCAATAACTTCTTTAGCTCCGTCTTCGTCCACTTTGTAGAATGTATCTTCTTCGAAATCATATTCGTAATCGTCTAAATTTATTGGTTTTATATCAGACACCTCAGATGCACGAGTGCCTATTTTATCTAACTCAGCATTTAAGTAACTAAGCAATTGTTCGTCAGGGTCAACGTCTTTTGAGATAGCCTCATTCCTAACTCTACTAAACTCTTGTAACAGCTCAATATTGTCGTGTCTATTTGACCATGTCTGTTTAGCTTCTTTATATTTTACACCTCTATCTAGTGATCTTTTAAAATCTTCTAGTTCAATTTTTCTTTGTGTGTCTGCTCGATATGCAGCGGTGTCTGTTATGTCAGCTATGCGAGATAATTTATCATAAACTATATTTCTTTCTGCAACCGCTAAATAATTTAAATCTCTCTGATAATCTTCCCCCCATTTGTAACCATCAGGGAGTACAAAGTATTGCTTTATATTGTTGGTTCTAAACTTTAAAGGATCAGATATTCGAAAATGCTTAGTGGATTTATTCTTTAAAGCACTACTAAACATAGCACTTAATACTCTAACTTGATTGATTGGAGTAAGAGATATAGGTGTATAAACTTTATTTTTATTGAAAGCATATTGAAGAATAGATTGGTAAACGCCTTGTCCACCCCTACCCGCTTGCATTGCGTCTACTGTAATTTCATCTCCTTTTTCAAACACTGTTATGTTATCAGACGGCTTTCCTATCTTTGCTATTTCTATTGTTTGTTCGCCTGTTTCTTTTTCAGCACGACGTGCAACTTCCCACCCTTCAACATTTAAACTATTCAACAACCCTTCTAAAGTTGTACCCTCTTGAGGTTTAGTTCTAAATAAGTCTTCGGTTTCTGACGCACTTTCCCAAACCTTGCCAATTCTATCAAAAGGGCCATCAGTATCTTCTTTTAATGCTTGCGTTAATGATAGCTCAGGAGCAAAAGCTAAAGCAGCACCACCTTCAAGAGTATCATTAACTACCTGTGCCTGTTGTTCCGCAGTACCGCCTTCTTCTTTTACTTTCCTCCCTCTCTTTATAGCTTTCAATCCTGCAATAAAAGTACCAGCTACTGCTTCAAGACCCAGCCCTTCCAGTACATTCTTCATGCGTCCTTCTAGCTCACCCTCGTCACCATCGTAAGCTAAAAACTCTGTTACTGGATTTTGTAACTCAGGTACTTGTTGGATAAGATTAGAAAGTCTAGCTTCCTGTCCATTAAAGAATGTGAAGTCAGTAGCAGCACCAGCAACTATGCCTCTAGTAATAGGAGCTTTGGCTAGCATACCTGCTCTACCTGCAAGACCAAACAACGGAACGAAACCTGTAGCAAATTGTGTTATACCTTCTACTGCACCTCCTGCCATCGTCTTAGAAGTACCAAGGAAGCGAGTGTCGTAGTCAGGTAGTATATCAAACGCTAAGTAGTCAGCTAAATTGTACGCTCCTTGCAAAGCCCCTTCTACACCACGAAACGGTGCAGCTAATATATCACTTGCGTAATCAAAAAAGTCGTTATCTTCTTCCAATAGTTGATCTTCTGGTAGTGCCATAATTATTTACCTTATAAGTCTTAGTCTTTTAGCGAACTCTCGTTGATCTTTAACGAATTGAACAGTGTCTTCTATGCCTATTAACGCTGCTTTTTCTTTAACTTCTTCAGGCATATCTTCTTCGTTCGTTATGTCCTTTGCATCTTCTAATGTTTCTATTGAAAGAAGTCTAGTTATTTTTGATCTAAATTTAAAATCAGCAACGTCAAAACTAACATTTCCGTCATTGCTTACTCCTCTTTTAAGTAGTTCAATATCTGTAAAAGTATCAAGGAATCCATTAATGTTCATCCATTGATTCAACATTTTTTCTACTTCGTTACTAGAATAACGCACACCGCCCGTATAGCTGCCTACATCCTCCGCGGCAAATTTAGTTAGAACAGGTTCTTCTTTCCAAGCATTAGGGTCTAATCTATCCGAAAGTATAGCGGATGTTGCTCTTCCGTAAGATTGGATATAATCCATTGCTTTAGACTTTTCTACTGAATCTGCTTTTTTCGCTCCTAGTACTTCTAAGTTAATACCTATCTCTGCTAAATCTGTATCATCGGCTTCGTATCCACCGAGTAAATCGGTGAATCTATAAGCCCCGCGAGTTTTGGCTTTTAATTTATCTGCCTCGTCTTTTAAGAATTTAGCAGTCCTTTCGTCTTCAGTATCCTCTTTTTCTTTTATATCTTTTAATGCTGATACTTCTTTTTTAAATTCACCGAATATTCTTTTCTCTTCTTCTCGTGTAAATTGTAGTAGTTGTCTTTTTCTTTCTTTATCCGTCAAGTCTTGTTCGTTCAAGTCTAATGCTTTATTGTTAATAGAATCTGATAAATCGATACGAGCATTTAAATTAGCGGTTAATAAACGTTCATCGCCTGTTAGTATATCCGCTTGCTTTACTACATGCTCTTCTAATCTTTTTTCAAATAACTGACTTATGTCTTCTAGTCCTGTAGTTTGACTTTGTAACTCATTAGCAGCTCGCTCTTTAGGATTAAAATTACGTCTTGTCCAATCTTTCACTTGATCCGACAAGTCGGTAGTAGCAGTGTTATCTTCAGCTACTCTTGGGTCACGCATCGCTACATTCATTAACTCGGATACGTTATCATATTCAACACCTCCGAAAGAGCCTGTTTTTCCGAATATATCTATATCATCGTAAGCTCTTTTAAACTCTGAAAATATATCACGTACTTTATCTACTCTTTCTCTTTTTTCTTGGTTCTCTGCTGTAGCTTCTGCTTCTTCAATAACTTCTGTAAGTTCGTTATAAAATCTTTTGGACATATCAGCATTACCAAACTTTAAATTAGTTTTAGCCCAGTCCCTCAAACCGCCTGCTTGATTCGCTAAACCATCAGCTGCCAGTCTTTTTACTACGCTTTGCAATATAGCACGTTGTTCGGCTGCGGTATTAGCTCCAGTAGCTTCCCACTCTCTTTTTAAAATATCACCTAAAGATTGTGTCTCGTTTTCGGGTACAAACCCAAACTCGCCTCTAGCCAAGGCTTCTTGTATTGATTCTACACCTGTTATGTTATAAATATTATCATAGAAACTCGAAGCGGTTGCGTAAATTGTTTCTTTTTTATCTTGAGCTGCTTGCTGTACTTCGTAATCCCCGATTATACCTTCTATCGCACTTCTTGTGTTTTCGTTTAAACCTTCTTGAGCAAACACTGACGACTGTAACGCTGGTGTATTATCTATGTACTCCTGTCTTATAAAGTTAGCACGTTCTGTCAAGTCCTCTGGGTCTCCCTGTTTTGGGTTTACCATTCTAACTCTAATTTCATTAACTAAATCTCTACTAGCTAACTTACCTATCGCTTTCAGCTTACGCTTTTGATTTAACGGAGACGTCAACCATCCCATAACACCACGACGTACTTGTTTGTCTAGTTCTCCTTCCGTCTGTTTCAGCATCGCTTGCTGTTCCTCAAGACTCTTACCTGCTAACTCTTCTTCAAACTGTTCTGCTTCTATATCGGCTACTCGTGTGTACTGCTGTAACATCGGATTAACTTGACCCAACGCATCCGCTAGGTCCATCAACTTGTTACGTCCTGCTCGTTGAACTTGTACAGAATACTGACCAGCCCGTTGAATGGTGGGTGATATACCGGGAACAGCGTCCCCTAATCCTTGTACTTGTACTCGTTCTCTAGCCATAGTTATGAAACTTGTGTGTTGGGAGTCTTCATCCTACTCTGTATATCAAGACCTGCTGAGTATCCGCTAAGACCACCGCTGATAGCTTGCAATCCTGCTGTTAAAGCACTAGGTCTGTTGATAGGTTGATTGATTCCGATCTGACGTTGAGTCGTAGCAAACCCTGCTTGTTCAAGACCCATACCTGTTGCTACTCCACCTAACTCTTGTTGTCTTAAAAGTGCTGATCTGTACGCTCCTTCTTGTCGTGTGTAGTCATCCATCAACGCTTGCACACTAGCTCCTGCAACACCTGCCTCTCCAGCCGATACTCTAGCTCTTGCTAATGCTTGTTGCGATTTACGACTAACTTGTTCTAACTCACGACCCACAGCTTCCTGCTCTTGTGCTTGACGCATACGGATGGAAGTTTGTTCTTGTAAAAACCTTTGTCTCTCAGCTGCTGAAGCTTGTGCTTGGTACGCTGCTTGCTGTTTAGCTTGTCTTCTCGCTCCTGCGAACTGAGCACCGACCGCTGCTACTTGAACGGCTGCTGCTATTACTGGTAATGGTACACACATTCTTACTTCCTCTCTAATATAAATGACATATACCCGTCGTACTGGCAATCGCTAAACTCTGCACCCAACCACTGCAACCACCTGTAACTCAACGTGTTAGTCTTCATTACTACGTTAGTTAGAAAGTCAAAACCGATCATCATCTCATCCACCCACTGCTTTGAATGTTTAAGAAAATACTTCTTAGCGGTGGCCAATCGTCGTGTTCCTAACAACCAAACAACACCAACGTTCTCATGAGGACTAACACCAAAGCTGCAATACAAACCGTCGTTACCTCGTAGTGAATAACACTTACTGCTTGTTTCAAACGATAGGTTAACTGCGTCCTTTGGGTGGTGCATTAGACCGATACATTCCATCATGTCCTCTTCTCTCATGTCGTCGTACAATTCGAACGCATCCATATCCGGCATAGCTTCCTCGACCCTAAGACCCATATCGTTTACTCCTTGGTATAACCATCGATTCAAACTCAGCAGCTAACAACTTACACGGCAACGCACTATCACTCTTTACTTCGATAGTTACCTTGTCGGGTTGTCCTTGTACTGCAAATCTGAAGTGACCGTCTTGTGGTTCGAACTCGTTTAATAAAAGATTAGCTCCTGTGATGTCAGGATTGAACACATACTTATAGGTGTCCCGATACTCAGGGGTTACTTCAACAACAAAGTGTCCAGTGTCTGCGTAGTTGATACTACCGTTACGGATCGTTTGAAATGTATAATCAGAAGCACTACGTCCTCCTCGTTCCGTTGGTTGTTTGATCGCTTGGTTAGAGAACCTGTACAACATATTGTACGGCTTGCCTATAACAAAGTACGTATCGTCGTTGTAAGTCTTACCTAATGCCCAAGCTGTTGCAGAACTAAAGTCTGTGCTAACAACCCAGTAATCTGTCCAATCAGCACCTGTACCCGGTTCAGTAGCAGCTGTAGAAGTGTGTACTTGAGTATCAGGATCAGTATGTACGCACTTATAAACTGTACCACCATTACTCACATAACTAGCTAACGCACCTGTTACATCCACCGTAGTGTTGTCCACCATAGTAATAGCTCGTTGTGTTCCTATCTTAGTATAAATCTCTATATCAGTACCAAGACTGACGTTGTACGGTATACCGCTTATACGTGTCTTCTTAGTCGAAGCGTTATACAAAGATACAGTAACATCGTTACCGTCTACCCTACTATCCAATAACAACGGATAACCCAGTCCTTCGTCCGTCAGTCCGTCTTCCAATGTCAAGAACTCTAGGTGTAACCCTTCCGTGTCCTTGGTTATCATGTACAACTTACTGTCTATGAAATCAAAACCAACAACGTCACGATCAAAGGTGAACTTCATCCAAGCACTTTGTATCTTCTCCTTGTTACTCCAAAAGTATTTATATACGTACAACGTCTTCAGGTCGCTGTCTACACCGATACATATAGTATTCTCTTGCTGGCTACCTGCTATCTTGCGTACGTTGTTTGGTATGTACTTAGGTACTTGTTGTGTAACTTCCTCTGCATCAAACAGTTCTGTATTGTTATCAACAAAGTATTCGTACATTCCTTCGAAGTCGTTA
>Ga0208644_1001605_pt1 | contig 18763 bp, 26 predicted proteins | sample VirMetDEL_Nov_18_FD_184517 | JGI IMG/M metagenome (GOLD analysis project Ga0208644, IMG submission 184517) | Aqueous microbial communities from the Delaware River and Bay under freshwater to marine salinity gradient to study organic matter... | ecosystem: Environmental > Aquatic > Marine >... | reverse complement strand
AAGAGTTTTATGACTTTATCCGTATGGCCGAGTCTTGAAAATAAAACCGCAAATCTAAATATATACGTGGCAACTAAAAAAACTATAGATGGATTTGGATTTGAAAAAGCTATTTTAAAAGTATGCAGCCTAAGAGAAAAAAATCTCTTAGGTCCTGCTACTAAAGCTGCTGAAGACCCTGAAACTGGTATTGTTATTAAACAAAAACCAGCTTTCTTCGTTATTAAAGATTGTGCTTCAATTGCTAAACGTTATATGTTTTTATTATGTTACGGTTCCTTAACAGACCCAATTGGACAACTAAAAGGTAAGGTAAGTGTAGAAGATATTGAAGATTTTGTATCAAGAAGCCGTAATAAAGCTAACTATGAAACTAGACAATTACTTAATTTAGTTTTTTCAGATATTAATAGTTATATACCAGGGTTACGTGAATCAGGAGCTGATGAATTAGATATAAATTTTGATACAATTGATGAAGAAAATGTATACGGTGATTATGAAGATTTAGGTAATGAAAGACTTAAAGAAATGGAAAGTCGTATAGAGATAGAAAAATCAAAAATAGATCTTAATAATGATCAAGCTGTTGTAGATAAGTTAGTTGAAGTGTTTGTATTAGATTAATATTCAATATAATTTAACAAACTTTTTTTACCAGCCTTTCCTCGTAACATTAAATTAAATGCTATAGTAACTCTATAATTCTCCCCTGGGTGTTTTGATACTGCATGCTTTAACCAACTTGGAAATAATATTAAAGTACCAGATGTTAAACAAGGTATAACATTAGTGGTATAATATTTTGAACCCGGGTTCTTAGTTGTTGGTTGTATTACAAAATTTTGCATTATAGGGTTCATAAAAATTGTCCTACCAGGTACTGGTGTATTAAGCTTTAAATTTTTATCTACTTCATCATCTTGTAATACAAATATACCGCTTAAAAAACTATTAGGGTGAAAATGTTCACCATTCTCTCCATTTTTACTATAAACGTTATACCACATCATAGTAATTTCAAAATTTTCTACATCAATATTTGTATTATCGCAATATGTATAAGCACAGTCAAAAATTTCATCTACTAAAAATTCAAATTTTTTATTTTTATAAATATCGTCACTAGATTGGTAGGTGTTAATATCATTAGTTTTACAAAATGAAATAACATTATCTGCAGCTTTTTTATCTTTACATTTAGTTTTCATTTCACTTAATATAACATCAAGTGATTGTTTTGTTATATCAGGGGAAATAGTAAAGAAATTTATAGGTACAGGAAAAAATTCTAATAATTCGTTACGTTGTGGCACATGATTATTATAATTTATTCTTCTTCTTTATCAACATCAATAAGTTTATCTATTTTTGAAACAAAATCTTTACCTACTAATACGGGGTATTCATTTTCGGATCTATCAGCTATAGAAAAAGGCACATCCTTATATTTCTTATTATCAAAAATAATATCAAATAAAACAACCGGTCTTTCTTCTTTATTTCCAGAACCAATATGTATAATTACTTTATCTACGACTTTCTTTTTTAATTTTTTATCGTTTACAGTTTTAATAATTATATTATCACCACGTTTGCTTATAATATCACCATGTAATACATTATAAGCTCCGTTGCCTGAATCTACTTTAGCATGAATTTCACCAATATCTTTAATTTCGATAGGTTCTACTAAACCTATCACATCGTTATCAGCTATTTCATTTAAAAAATAGTTTCTATATATACTGTTAAAGTTTTTATTCATCAGATTTTCTCGATTCGAGAATATTTTTTCTTTCATCTCTTGCTAATTTTACTAAATCAGCTAAAGCTTTACGAGCTCTAGTAGATGCTGATTTATTATTTTTTTCGGTAAATAAATCAATATTCTTTACGTAATTAGCAACTATTTCTAAGATTTCTTGTTTTTTTGAATCAGCCATAACAATAATTAATGTTCTTATTATATTTATCTAGATAAGTTGATAATATCAGAAAATATTAAATAATAGGTACATGAAGAAACTTATTTTTTCTGTGATGTTGGCTGCTCTTACTATTAACGGTAATGCGCAGGTTAGTGTTGACGCTGGGTATACCTCCGACTTTACTATCGCAGGTACTGCTAGAGCTGAAGATACAGCTTACTTAGGTATTACTGGAATTAAAGAAATTAAAGCAGGCTTACATGCATATGCTTTTAATTATTTTGTTCCCGGTAATAGCTGGTCTGGAGCTAGAAACGGTGCACTTGATGCATCTCAAAATCATGCCGGTGTTGGATTGGCCAAAAAGGTCGATACAGTTGCTGGTAAGTCTTTGGGAGCTTTTGCTTTCAGAGCTGATGCTCAAGCTGTTTATCACTTGGTTAATGGTCCTCTTGGAGATTCATTTCAATATAGTTTTGGACTTACTTTTGATAGCCTCCCTGTTTTAGGGCAGGTTGCTGATTTAAGTGTTACCTATATGGAAGATGTTGATCTTGCAATGGATGGTTTCCAATTCGAGTTAAGCAGAAGTTACAGTGTAATCGAAAACGTGAGTGTTACACCAAAAGTTGGGGCAATTTTCCTTGACAACAACGAATCATATTATGCTGGGGTGAAAGTTTCATATGATAAGTATGATATTAAACCTTATGTAGGTGTTCGTTATATGGATAATGACTTTGGTGGTATTTTAGCAGTTGAAGATGACGTTCAATGGACATTGGGTGTTAAATACAGCTTCTAATATATGGTAGGTTTAAGGCCCGCTTCGGCGGGCCTTTTTTTATGCATCTTCAAGCCAGTTTGCAGAAGCAAAATATAAACCCGAACCTGATCCGCTCTTAAGAGGTGTTACAAAAATATGATATTCATCGGAATTACCTTGAATATCATGCCCGAAAGTAACAAAACTTTCTTTTAATGTAGCTAAATCAGCAGCATTATCTTTAGATACAAAGTATGTTGCAAGAACTTGACCACCACTAATATATTCAAAACCACTACCGCCTACACCGTAAGCTACAGCCGAATCTTGAATTGATTTTAAAGTAAATGTACCGGTATATGAAGGATTTCTAATTATTCTAATTCTAGTATCAATATTAGAATCAGTATTAAGAACGCTAAAATCAGAAGGAGTAACAACAGCGTTTAATCTTGTAGATGATAAAGCTAACATCATGATAGAACATTCTGTTTTAACTGGAATAGAAATTTCTACATTACTTGTTTCTAATGCGGTATCAATTGAACGTAACGAACCTTGTTTACTAACACCACCTTCAGAATTAACATTAGCACAAATTTGTAATAATTGGCCGGGTGTTGAACCGTTTTGTCTTATTTCAGCTCTTATAGGTAAGTTAGGATTTTGAATAAAAACAGAACTAATAGCATTAGCATTAGTAACTTGATGACAATAGTAAGTTAAACCATCAACAACAAAACCATATCTAATTCTACCTACACCTAACCATTCAAAATCGATAGTAAATATCTGAGATTTAGTAAAATCTAATGTTATACCGCTCGCTCCATTACCATCCATTGTATCAATGTTCCAACTACTTTGAGGTACAGTAATATCAGCAGCGTTACCGTTATAATTTGATACATTTACAGAAACAACATTATTACTATTTTTAAAATAAACACCATTATACTGATCGTAATTACCAGACGTGTTAGATTTGTATGCACCGTAAAGCATGTCTATATCATCACCACCACTTAATATTCCAGTAAAAAGAAACTGTTGTGATTTACCTGGTTGATACCCAAAACTTTGAAATGTTTGTCTTATAGCATAATCACCACTGTTAACGGTATACATTTTAGTACCAGAATCACCAGAACTAAAAACACAAGCTCCTCCACCATTACCAAAATCATCGTATACAAAATCTCTCTTACTGTATAACTGTTTTGCTGAAAATATTGCAGTAGGGTTACTAACTCTTAAACGACCAAAAGCATCTATAGCACCTCCGTCACCAAATGGTACGGGGTTGGTTTGTGATTGACCTATATCGTATGTTAAAACTGCTGTTTTAGGAAAAACCTGAGTTTTAGTAGTAACAGGATTAGTTGAATCCCAAACTGCAGTTACAGGGGGAAAATTTGTATCATTAATAATTTCAACAAATTTTTGATATTCATAGGTTTGGTAACCACCATTTAAAACTGTTCTAAGTGACATATTATTTCTTCTTCCAATTTACTCTTTTAGAGCTTTTCTTTTGATACATTTTACCTTTAATACTTTTACATGCGCTTTTAGTAGGTCTACATGCTGGGTAACTACCACCAGATTTTTTTGATTTACGTCCACACGGTCCCCCAGTCTTACAGTTTACCCAACCGTTAAACTTTTTACCAGTCTTTGGATCTTTTCCACCTCTCTTAAACCATTGATGCAAATTATCTGAAGCTTCGTAAAACTGTTTAAAATTCATTATTTTTTCTTCCAAATTTTACCTTTACGACATCTAACTATGGCGCCTGACTTATATGCAGATGTTTTACTACCATAAACAGAATCAGCTCTTTGTTTACAACGATCTTCAGCTTCTTCAGATTTTACCGCTCTTTGGTTGTTTCTAGAACCAAACATTTGAATAGTTTTTATAATATATACGCGTATTTGTTCTTTCTGTTGTGGTGTTAAATTATCAACATAAGGGGCTATTTTATTAATTACTTGATCTGTGGCATACGGTACGGTGTTTTCACCGGATTTACGTGTGCCAACCACAAAATCCCTAACTTTTTTTAATTCCGTATCAATTATAGATAAAATACCAGAGTCAATCTCTTCTTCTTCGGATTTTATCATTTTTTTAGCTTCATTATCCTGTTGTTTTATTCTTTTAATATTTTCTGTTGGAAATACAGGATGAGCTTCTAATAATTTTTCTATTTTATTGTTAAATGTATTCATTACCAATTTTGACATGAAAGTTTCTTAGCTGTACCGGGTTTTGCAGAAGAACATTTGTGTCTTGCTCTAAAGCTTTTACGTCTTTTAGGATTACTCTTCTTAATGCGACTATTAGGGTCTCCGTAATGGACCCTTTTGTATCCCTTACCGGAAGGATTCTTTACACACTTCATATACTTCTTACTCTTAAGGTAAGAGCTAGCTTGTTTCGTAGCTTTCGTGCATCTAGAACCTTTTTTCTCTAAAATATTACATAACTCAAAATCTTCATCCATTAATTTTAAAAGAGAATCAAAATCCATACAAGTATTTATAAATATATGTATGAATAAAGACGAAAAGAGTTTAATTGAACTCTATGAAGCAACACTTTCACCCCTTAATGGTGTTGGCTTAGGTCCTCATGCTCAAGATTCTGCTGGTGGATTAGGTAGCCCCACTTTAACAAAAATTGAAGTAGAAGATGAAGAAAAAGAGCAAATTGATGATCATGAAGTTGACATGGCTAAATCCGAACTTTATAAATTAGCAGAATATGCTCCTAAATTACTCGATCTTATTAAAAATTATGATGAGTTAGAAGGTTGGGTTCAAGCTAAACTTACCAAAGCTAGTGATTATGTTTCTGATATCTATCATTATTTAAAATATGAAGATGAAATGAACGTTCATAGTCATCAAGTAGACGAACCTTCTCCATGTGAAGTTGCTGCAGCAGAAGAACCAGGGGTTGAAGTTGAAGTAGTTGCTGATGATGAAAAAAAAGCTATAAATGATGAAGTTATTAAAGCTTTAATGGGTAGGTTTTAAAAACTATAATTAAATTTATCTAACTCGTCTTTACACCTTGTTGTAATAATATCAATACCCTGCTGATCATACATATCTCTATAGTCAGCAGGGTATTCTAAATCAAATATATTGCCTTCTCTTCCGTTCTTATCAGTATAGTCTTTTGTGGAATTAGTTTTCATTAACTCAATTTTATTGTATTCAAATTTATCTAATAAAATATTAAAACTATAATCTAATTCTTCAAATTTAAACCATTCATCATTCATAAAGTTAGGATCTTGAAAAGTTACAGTCGACTGCGGTACGTAAATATTTTCTAAGTAGTTATTAAAGTTTTTATAATCTTCTTCATCTACTCTATTTTTATGAATATCTTTGTGCATTTCTTTCGACCATCTATGTCGATTTATAACATGAAAATATAAACTCACAGCATGGCTAAATGGGTTTCTAGTAAAACAAAATTTATAATAGTTTTTAACCTTACTATACACTTCAGGAAACCTGTTAAGTAATTCTGTATATGAGCCATGCATACCCATAACAATATTCCACTTTTCTTCTTCTAATGGTTCTCTTCCTAATAATGCCTTCATTCTGGCTATAGTCATATGAAAAGATGTACCGCCAGTTTTCATTACATGATAAAATGCGGCTTTTTTAGAATCGTTAACGTGCACTAAAAAATTTAATCAGAAGGTAGATTACTCAACTCACTATATACATATTTTAAAACTTCTTCGTTATTAGCTAACTCGTTTGGAACAAAAGTTTTTAAGTTTTCTAAACTTAAATTATCAATAATGTTTCGAAAGTTGCTTGCACTTACTTCTCCACTATCATCACTCACAACATCAGCAACTTGCACATTAACACTGACACCTTCTGGAGTATGTTTGTCTATATTATTGTATCTAGCTTTATCATCTCCTTTACCTCCAACGCCTACTAATATTTGATCACCAGGTGTTGCATAATTTTTAATAAAGTCATAAACTTCACCAACAGCGTTTTTAGCAGTAGTTACATTTACGTTTCGTAAACCTATTGCATTTATATAAGCTTTTAAAATATCAGCTGCAACGTTACCAGGTATATATTTACCACCTGGAGTGTATCTTCTTGATTTAGGGGATGGTTCTGTAACAATTACGTTTACTATTCCTTCTGGTCCTACCATTTCTTTAAACCTTTTTATTAATTCAACGTGACCTTTATGAGGCGGTTTAAATGATCCGGGAAATAAAACTATTTTTCTAGTAGCTTGCTCTTTTAAGAAATAGTCTTTAAATGTTAACATCAATAATATTTAATTAATATACCAATCAGAATAAAATTCTTTAAACTTTTGATTAAAGATATTATAAACATTAAGAACAAAATCATTAAACAATATATCTCTATTATAACTAGCTAAAGCATCAGGATCTGCACACTTACCTAATATATCAAAGTTTATATCTAATGGTATATTATCTAAAAACTCCTGTAACTTTTCGTTAAATAAAATATCAAATATAAAAAATTCAACATTATAAAATTTTTGTAAAAGAGTAATAAAAAAATGATATTTAGCTTGTCTTTTAGATTTATTATAATCCTTAAATTCATTTTCCATATATTCATCTATTGATTGACGAATCATATATTCGGTTTCTTTTTTATCAAGTTTTACTTCAAAAAATCTTGGTTCTATTTTGCAAAGTTTACGAGTTTCAAACATTGATACATTATTTTTTTTAATAACATAATCATTAGCTCTTGTTATTTTAATACTAGGTGTTACATTTATACCTGCTTCAACATCTCTAATTGTATTATAGACTAACCCATCCATTGATACAAGTATACCTTTATGATCTAATACTAAATCAGTTAAACTTTCATCACCATAATGAACATCTTTTAATGATAAATTCTTACTATCATTTAAAACTTCAAAAATAGTTGGTCTTATACTCGTATATAAGTTACCATAAAAAATTAAATTGTATGGATTGATATTTCTCTTATTTCTTTTTTCCCATTCTTTATCAAAAGTGGTGTCTTTTAAGTTATAAAGCTTAGAAAAAGTTTCGCACAAAAATCCTTGTTTACAAAAATTAAACTCTTTAAAACGTTTAAAATTTTCGTCTTCTTTTGGTACATTATGACCTATAGAATGGTAAGTAATATTAGGTATATTATCATACTCATAAAACCAATCTACTACATCATGTATTTCTTTATAATAGAAGTTTTGTTCTTTTTGAATATAAACTATAAACTTATCTAAAGGTATATCTAAACTATATATAAAAGTTTTAAACTCAGGATAATAATTATTAACGTAAGCTTCAGGTATAATAATCTTTTTAGGTTTTAAATCAGTAATTAATTGTTTAAGTTTATCAAAATTAATTTTGTTTATTCTACCACCCTGAGCTGGTGGTATATAACCACCTATATTACATTCAAAAAGATAGGGTCCAGAAGATGTGAGTAATACTACAATGTCGTAGTTAAAAATAGTACAATCAGCTCTAAAATAGTTAATTGAGGGATCAATCTCAACAAATGAAGACATATAGTTACTTAACTACTTTACCTTTAAATCCAGTACCACCGGGGTCTTTACTACTTCTTGGATTTGTAAAATAAGAAGAAAAGTCCATATTACCGTTACCCATATTAGCAGCTGGTGCAGATTGATCATCTTCATCTTTTTTAATTGAACGATTAGAAGCTAAAGCTCCACCCATACCAGATAAAATAAATTCACCTGTAATTTTTATAGAATTAGGATTACCTAAACCGTCTTTACCATAATCAATATGAGAAATAACTATACCTTCATGACTGTCTGCATCACCATATCTTTCGGTAGTATAATTTTTAAGCAATTCATTACCCAATTCTTTAGTTAGGTGATATGTTAAAGCTCCTGCTATAGCAGTATCAAAATCTTGTTCGTCGTAGATTTGATTTAAAGGTGTTTTATCGGAGTTTAAAATATTAATATAATTTTCTTTACTTACAGCTCCTATAGACTTACCTTGTTTATTAGTAATTCTATTTAATTTGGGTATATGATTGTAATTTTTTATATACTCTTTTAACTTCATTGAAAGAGTGTTATCTCCTAATTTTATAGAAAAATTCTGATTAAGCACATTATCAAAATTAGGTATGCCTTTCTTAGTAGCATATATACCGGTTTCTACATCAAAACCATATTTTTTAGCAATAGGTTTTACTTTTTCTCTCAAACTATCTAAAGCATCATGATCATAATCTACAGTACGAGAAACTGATTTATCTTTTGTTAATTTACCTTTATCATCCTTAAAAATACTTGGTTTTAATTTAGAAGGTCTTGTTATATTTCCTTGTCTATCCTTTTTTTCGTAAAATTGATTTATACCATGAAAAGCAATAATTTTATTTTCACCATAATTAATTACATTTTCAGTACCTTCAATATATTCGGTGTTTATAAATCTTGAAGGGTCATCCCATAATTTTAAATCTTTAAGTTCTTCTTTAATATGTGGAATAGATTCATTCATTATCTTTAATATGGTACCACCTTTTCGTACCATACCGTGAATTTCACCGGTTTGAGGATTAGCAGGAAATCTGGTAGATAAATCATTTATTGTAATACCCTTTACATCTATTTCTTTTTGTGAACCTCTATCTAATGCAAATTGTTTATTATCATCTTCACCAATAACTTTTAAACTTAAATTAACACCATCAAGTTTAATAGTTGATTGACCTTCTTCTAATTTTTCATCTGCATCTTCAAATGTTTGTACCAAGTCAGATAAGGTTGTAACTTTAGGTAAATCAAAAGGATGCATCATATGACCTGCTGCACCACCTTCGTTTACAACCCTTAAATATTTTTCAAAAATTAATGATTGGTCGTTCATACGTTTAATTTAATTGCTACACCTTTTGATCTCGAATCAATACTCAAACCAACACTTAATTTGTTTTCATCAATTAATCTTTTTACTACATTAAAAGTGTAAATAAAACGGTCTTTAACTGATTCGCCTTTAGGCATAAGTGGAAATCCATTCATTGTTTCATCATTCATGAATAAAATAATTTTAAATTTTTCATGTTCTTTATACATTGAAATTTGTAAAGCGCCAATAATAGCTCTTAAAAGATTATCATCTCTTTTTCTAGCTAATGATCTCATTGTTTCTAAATCTAATATTTGATCTAAACCTGCTTTAAAATCTTTTGTGTTAAATTTAGCTTCACTTGCTAATTCTAGAAAAGCGGTAATAAGTTCATCTTTAGAAAAGCCCCATTCATTAAGAAAGAAATTTTTAATAACTGGGTCAGTAGTAGACGATTCATTATCTTTTCCAGTTACGACTTTATTTTCATTTGCATTAATGTAATCTCTTAAAGAATTAAAATATTTTGAAACTCTATTAATTACAGTATTGTATGAAGTTTTGTTTACAATCTTAGGTAAAATCCTAACTAAATCGTTTTTTAATTGAAATTCTAAATCATTAGCGTCTTTAAGTTTAACTTCACTATCGTTATCAATTTCATTAATGAAATCAGAAACCTCTTTAATACTATCAGAAGTACCTTCTTGAAATTTACTATCTACTGTTTTAATAATTTGATCTAAGTAACTTGATAAATCATTTCTAGTTTTAACTAATATTTTATATTTGTCTCTAATTTCACTACCAGTAAATACGTCTTCACCTTTTAAATCTTTTAACATTTTAGGTAATGTTTTCATAGCAGCGAATGCATTACCAGTTTTACCGGGTCTACCACTTAACCCTTTTAATTCAACATCACCAAATCCTGGAAAATATAAATCACCTACATCACCTTTTATTGCATTAGAAAACATAGTAATTGCAATTTCGCCTTTTCCAACACCCACGTTATTAATAGTGGGGTTAATTAAACAAATATCTTGAATAGTTTCATGTGGGTTAGAAAAAACAGACTTAACTGCATCTTCTAACGGGTCAATAATACTAAATGTTTCTTCATTTTCAGCAGCTTGTACCATTGTATCTAAAAACAATGTTTTATTTTTCTTTTGTGATGCAAATTCTTTAAGTTCTGCATTTCTTACATCAGAGGTACTTTCTACAGCTTCATTTACTGGTCCTAAAATTTTCTGAATGTATTCTTTTTCGTTTGAACCTTTCCAATCACACTTAACAAGAATGTCATTCAGAATTTTTACAGTTCCTTCACTACTGTTTAATATTTTTCTTTTTAACTTTTCAGCAGTATCGTCATCGATAGATCCAATAACTTTAGGTTGTTGGTCGTCATCGGTTTGAAAGAAAACTTGTACACGTTCCCGTAATAAAGGTTGAATTTTTTTACCTAAAGCGTTTTCTGAATAAACATCAAGTAGTGATTTATATTTGCTCATATTAATAATCTATATCAGGGTCATCAGAGTATGTATTAATAAAACTTTTCAATGCCATTAATTTTTCTCTTCCGTTATCCTCATTAATTTCGTCATCTAAAATAGACGAAGGAATAGTTCCTTCTGTTGGTTCTAAAACTAAAGCTTTACGAATTAGTCTTATAAGTTCAACTTCACCAGCTGATGTAAGTTGTCTTACTTCAGGTTCTGGTTCTTTAATTGTTTCGGTTTCACGTGCTGCAAGTACTTGTTCTCCACCAGCTGGTAGTTGTTCAATACCAGGCATTGCCGGGGCAGCTTCAGATAAAACATAATGTTTATTCTTAATTATTTTAAAAAATTTGCTTTTTATTTTCATTAAAATTTTCCTACAGGTAGTGTTTTTGTTTGTAAAGCTTTATCCATCTTGTCAGAAAGTTCTTGGGTTCGTTTCCTATATAAATCAACCCCTTTATCCATTAATTGTTTTCTGCCTATCACCGCTTCTCTTGCTTTACCTGCTGATGTACCAAAAAATGTACCTATCTTTCCACTTTTTGCAGCATGAGCTTCGACATCTGCCTCGAAGTCATATGGATCATTTTTCAATTCTATAGATGCTTCTTCCTCATCTTTAACAGGTTGTTTGAGTAATTCATCTACTTTAAAATATAACTGACCACTTACAATACTTTTAGCATCGAAATCAGGATTAGGATTTTCTTTAAGTCTATCAATAGCAAGACCCACAACTTGATCATCAATTAAAATATTTTTAATTTTTTCTAATGTGTTTCTACTTATTGAAACTGTTTCTTCATCTTCTGAAACGTAGGTATTATATCCTTCTCTTAAAGCTTGATCAAACTTCATGTTATTATTTATTTAAAAGCAATCTGTTTAGTTTTCATATTGTTAAAATACTCACCTGATAGAAAAGTTAAATTATTTTTAACTGCAAACTTTTTAACTTTTTGAAATGTAAAATTTTCTACTTTAAAATTATTAATTGTATTAACTATTCGAATCAATGTACCTCTAGCTCTACCGTCATCTTTATCTAATAAATGTTTAAAGAAATCTAAACTTTTACTTGAGATAACAACTTTAATAGGCAAAAGTCCACGAATCTTAACCAACATCAACGTTATTAATTTCATATATTGGCTTTCATCTAGATAATTCAACACTTCGCTTTCGTAAAATTGGGTGTTATTAAAGTAAAGTACAAGTTTATTATCAGTTTTTACCGAATTTAAGTAATCTACAGCTTCTTTAATGGTATAGTGAAGTATTAATTTTCTACAATCTTTGGATAAATCGTAAAGTGAGTCAAGTAATTGTAAATTATGTAGTTCATCTAGTAGATTTTTTTCAAAACTACGGTGAATATCCTGAAAATCTATAAGAGTAACGTTATATTCGGGTAATTTTAAGCTCACGTGGTGATTATAATAAGTTCTCTAACACTTTCAACTTTTTTTAACCTTACCTATACGCAAATTAATAATACCATTATAGAATTTATCCTCATGCAGTAAAACATCGTGGTCAAACTGTAATTTAGCCTCGTAGTATGCTAATTCTGACTTAGAACAACAAAATCTTACTATTTCGAAGTGAAATTTATCTTTACCGTACTCAATAAGGTCATGATTAACTTTATCAGAAGAAGATGTATATGTTTTCCAATCTGTTTCTTTAATAATGTGTCTGCGGCGTGATTTACCTTTAAGAGGAGGAAGTTTTGCTACTTTTCTAGCTTGTTTTTTTCCAATATATTTTTTGCCAGTGATTGTATTGGTAATAATATAGATAAAACCAAAGAAGTCCTCGGGTATTTCTTCTCTTAATCCATTATAAGTCCAATGCCCTAAATTATCAACTGTCATTTTTTGGTTTTCTTCTTTTTACGCTTCTTTTTCTTATTGCGTCTTTGAACCGCACCTAAAACTTTAGGTATTCTAGAATCGCCTGGAGCGTAAAAATCACCAGAAAATTGTGATGACGTCCATGTACCTAAAGCCCCACCGGGTCCAGCTACATTACCATCTTCGTCAAGCAATTTTAAAAAAATATTTTTAAATGTTGACATTAATAGTATTTATAGCATAATCTATTTAAATGTCTGATATAATAGATCAATACTCTCAAGAATTAACTGAACAGTTAGCTATTGATGAACTTAATCTTAAAGATTATGAACTCAAACTACCAGGTCGTAAGCACTTATGGGTTGGTCGACTTATGAGGCATAAACAACAACTTAATACCCATATAAGAAATAAGAAAAAACTTATTGAAAAACTTACTAAGTCTATTCAAGAATCAAGTAACGTTCGATTATCAGTACCTGCTGCAGAAAAAGTCGCGTGGAATACAGATCCTGTAAAAAAATTAAATGAAGAAATTGAACATGAAGAAATTATTATTGAATATCTTGAAAAGGTTGAAAAGATATGGCAAAGTGTAAGTTTTGATATAAAGAACATTATCGAAATACAAAAACTCGAAACCATGTAATGAAAAAACCTAAACTAATTTTATTTGATATTGATGGTGTGCTTACAGATGGTAAAGCATCTATTAATATAGATAGTATATTAACCCATAAACAATTTAACTATAAAGATATTACTGCTATTAGAAGATTTAAAAAGGAACTTGATATAGAAGTAGCTTTATTTACAGGTTGTAAAGAAGTAAATGCAAATTATGCTAAGTCTAAGAGAGTAAAACATTATTATGTCAATCCTAACGTTACTAATAAAGTAGAAAAGTTAGTACATATATGTAAATTAGATGGTTTAACTCCTTCTCAAGTTGGTTATGTTGGTGACGACTACCAAGACTTTGAAATAATGAAAGCTGTTGGGTTTAAATACTGTCCGTGTGATGCTATTTACGAAATAAGAAATATTAAAGGTGTAAATGTATTACCAATACGTGGTGGTGATGGTGTAGCTGACTGCGTTTTTTCAACAATCAAATATAATTTAAAGGAAAATGAATATTGTAATTCCAATGGCAGGAAAAAGTTCTTCTTTTTCTAATGAAGGGATAGAAACCCCAAAACCTTATATTGATATAAAAGGTAAAACAATGGTTCAAAGAGCATATGAATCATTAAACATTAATTCTAGTAAGGTATATTTTATTGCTTTACAAGAACACCTAAAGAATCATAACGTTGCAGATATTATAGGTTCATTTTGTACTAATGCTAAAATATTTTATTTACCAGAAGTGACATCCGGGCCAGCTGAAACACTCTATAAACTTAAAGGAATCATTCCAGATGATGAACCAATGTTGCAAACTAATGTAGATCAAATACTTGACTGGGATAGTAGTAGGTTTACTAAATTTATTTCTGAAACAGATCCTGATGCATGTGTTATTACTGTCAATACTTGTGATCCTCATTATAGTTACGCTAAGTATGGTCCAGATAGAATAGCAAGAGAAATAGTAGAAAAACAAGTCATATCAAATGACGGGTTGATTGGTACACATTATTGGAAAAAAGCAAGTTACTTTTTTGATTCATATGAAAAAGCTAAAGAACAAGGATTAAATTATAATAATGAACTTTATGTATCTTTAACCTTTAATCCTTTGATACAAGAAGGTAAAAAAGTTGTAGATTTTAAATTAAAACAATCTGAAAGACAAAATGTGGTAGGAGATGTACCATCATTACAAGAATATGAAGACAGACTCTGAATTAACAGTATTAGTTTTATCGTCCGATCCTTATCAACCAATTTTAAGAGTATGGGAAAGATATTTTAAAAAACATTGGCCTGATTGTCCATATAAAGTAAAAGCAGTTTGTAATAAAACACATTTTGAAAGTGATTTAATTAACTGGGTGGTTACCGACCATTTTATAAGAGAAGATGCTTCACATTTTAAACCAATGTTAGCAAGAGCATTAGAAAAGAAAAAGATTGATACAAAATATATTTTATTAATGGTGGAGGATCAAATTTTAGTTAAAGATGTTATTACAGATAACTTTAAACAAGCTATGAGTTATATGGATGAAAACGACATTACAAAAATGAGATGTTTATCAATGCCAAGTCCAGACGAACCATTAGATGTCGAAAAAGGTATTATTAATAACGATAATTTTGGTTTTATAAGTAAGAATAATGAATATAGAAATTCTTTGCAGGCTGCTATATGGAATACAGAAAGATTTTTTGAGTTATTGGTTTCAGTAAGAGAGGATTTTTCTGGATGGGTGCTTGAAACTGGAGAACATTTTCGCGATTATTCTAAAAAATGGAAATATATGTCCTGTAAACACGGTAAAGGTGGTACTTTTTTAGATAGATATGAGGGTATGGGTGATTCACCTTTACTTAACTATGTTGAATTGGTACGATGGGGTAAGTTTGATGCCCTTTATATAGATTTTTTTAGAGAAATGTTTAAAAAGGACGGGTTTTCAGTTGACTCTACTGCATATATAAATTTTGGTGCTGGGTTAAGTAAAGAAGAATTACCACAATAACATTGATACCTTTAGTTAATATTATATATTAACTGTAATGGCTCTTTTTAGTTACGATAAAAGAAAGAAAAAAGCTTATCTTAAAATAGATGAGATTAATCTAATAAGAGAACATTTTTCATACCCTAATGAAGGGGCTGTTTTTGCTAGGCGACGAGGCGCATGGTATATTCCTTCTCGTACCTATATTATAACCCCAGCTGGTCAATATGAAGTTGGTATGACCTTAGATATAATAAAGTTTATACGTAAGGAATTACCTAATGAACCTATTGAATTAGACGACACAATAAAGGACGTTATAAAACCTCAACTTAAAGGAGATAAAGTATCTCTTGCTTTGGAGTTACGTGATTATCAATCAGAAATTGTTGATGAGTGTATGAAGTTTGGTAGAGGTGTTGTTGTGTTAGCAACAGCTGGTGGTAAAACGTTAACTATGGCTAATCTTTTAGAGCGAGTTTTTAATTCCTGTAAGGATAAAGAGTCGTGGAAAGCATTAGTTATAGTACCTGATTTAGGATTGGTTAATCAAACATTTGATGATTTTGAAAAGTATAAAGTTTCATTTACACACGGTAAATGGACCGGTAATAACCCGGTCAATATCACCGATAACGTAGTTGTTGCAAATATTGGTATATTACAAAGTACTAAAAGTGATATTGATTGGATTAATTATGTTGATTTTCTTATAATTGATGAGTGCCATAAATTACGTAAAGGTAATAAAGTAAACAAAATAATTAAAAAGATAAACACTAATCACAAATTTGGTTTTACCGGTACACTACCTGATAACGATGCTGATTTATGGAACATTTTTGGTAAAATAGGACCTACAATATATCAAAAAGGTAGTTATGAATTACGATTGGAAAAATATGTTAGTAATGCATTAGTTCAAATAGTAAAACTGCATTATAAAAATAAACCTCGTTATTCATCTGAACTAAACGATCCAGGTGAAAGATATAGGCAAGAGTTTGATTTTTTGTTTACAAATACTTTTAGAAATAATATTATAGAAAAATTATCAACTGGAGTAAAAAAGAACACTCTTATACTCGTTGATTATATACGTCACGGTGAAGAATTATACAACGTATTAAGTAAAAATAAAGATAAACAAGTATATTTTATTCAAGGCGAAGTAGATGTTGAAGAGCGTGATAAAGTTAAAAGACTTATTGAAAGCAATGACAATATTATTTGTATTGCTATTAGTAAAATATTCAGTACTGGTATTAGTATTAATAATCTTCATTATATCATTTTTGCATCAGGCGGCAAAGCAAAAATTAAAATACTTCAATCGATCGGAAGAGGTTTAAGATTACATAAAGATAAATCTAAGTTAGTTATATTAGATATAGCAGACCAATTACGCTATGGTCAACAACATTCTGAAAAACGAATAGAGTTATACCATAAAGAAAATATTCAAACAAAAGTTGTTGACTTTAAAGAGAAATAGTTGAACTATTCGTTCCCTATTTTATTATAATGGTGCCATGCAGTCAAAAAAACCAAAAAATGGTCAAAAAATTAAACCTAAAAGTAAAGAGCATTATGTAAACTCACGTGAGTTTAAAGAAGCTATTGAAAAATACTATAACAGTGGTGATTGTAGTGATGAACTTGGTGATATGATTACTAAAATTGCTCATGGTTTAAGTTACGCTCCTAATTTTATCAATTATTCATATAAAGATGAAATGGTAGGTGATGCTGTCGTTAAAATGTTCACTGCATTATTCAATAAAAAGTTTGATCTTAATGCGATAGATAGTAAAGGTAACAAATATAACCCATTTTCCTATTTTACTACGATTGCATTTCATGCATTTATTAATCGTATTAAGAAAGAAAAGAGACACTTCGAAGCAGTTAACGAATATAAAGAGCGGGTATATGAAGAACTAATGCACACAGAAGAGGCCGAACAAAAAGTATATGTCCGGCCTGCAAATGAAGAAGAACTATATTATTAAGCAGATCGATATTCAGGTGCGGAATTTACACCATGGGTTTTAACTATGTCCCAAACTTTATAAAATTGAGTCATACTTTTTCTCTTTTCATTATCATCACCATAACATACAAATGCTGGGTCATCTTGACCGTCGTGTGGCCAATCGTCAAAATGTATAGTAAATGGTTTGCGTATTAAATTATATGCACTTAAAATAATCTCTTCGGTGAAAAAGTCTGACTTAGGGGGTCTAGTTGCTGCAAGTTTTTCTAAACCCTTTTCATAAAACTCAAATAGTTTATTAAATTCACTAGGTTTAAGTCCAATTAACCCTCCTACTAATTGTTCACTAATTATAGGTTCTTCAATATCGTATTCCTCTTTTAACAATTCACATAAAGTGCGAATATGGTGAGAATTATACCATATATTGTTATGTTTAAATTCAAACATACCATGTTTATTAATTAAAGCGTCAATACCTTTACCTATTTCGGGAGTATAAATGTTGTTTTTATTCCACGGCCAATAATGTCGCTTATCGAAGAAGTTATTAATTTCTACACCACCTTTACTAAACGGTGTTAGAGCCCAATGAGTTATACCAGAATCAATCCAACAAAAATTATCAGTATTAAAAGGGTTAAGATCAGCTACACTTTTTGTAAAATATAATTTTCTATGACATAAAATTTCGCACCTTGCATGAAAGAATCCAGGTTCATCCGGATTAGATTTTTTCCTTAATTCAGTTTGTTCAATTTGGTAATCAATGCAGGATTCTCTATGTTCTCTAATTATGTCTTTATACTTAAAATCCCCTAGTTCACTTTTAATTATTTTCCATCTTTTTTCACCCGTTACAGAAGTTAAATATTCTAGATATCTTTTAACTTTAGGGTAACCTCTATCATCGCAATACACAACTATTGGTAATCCAAAGTTATAGATATTTTGTAATGATGAAAAATAATATTGTTCTTGCCAACTTCTTCCCCCTAAAGGCCCTTCTCTATCGCTATAATAAGTTGATGTAACTAGTGTGGTACTCATGGATTTTATCTTGTTATATTATATTATTTAAACAGTGAAAGATCTCTACTTCAAACAATCTAAGATTTGTTGTATATCCGATATT
>Ga0208644_1001604_pt1 | contig 18772 bp, 20 predicted proteins | sample VirMetDEL_Nov_18_FD_184517 | JGI IMG/M metagenome (GOLD analysis project Ga0208644, IMG submission 184517) | Aqueous microbial communities from the Delaware River and Bay under freshwater to marine salinity gradient to study organic matter... | ecosystem: Environmental > Aquatic > Marine >... | reverse complement strand
CGGACGGCAATTCATATTCAGCTTGGCTGGCGACTGTTTCGATTGTTGCACTTTTTTCGAGAATGCCGGTTCTACGCGCAAACTCATTTGCCTTCAAGTTGATTAAATCCCAGAGCAACCGTCGATTGATTTTGTCGCGGCTTACTCCGGCTTGTCCGGCATAGACTTCAATCAAGTCCGCAATTTGTCCGATGTTGGTAAATGCCATTATTCCAAGCTCCTAACTTCCATTTCTTTGAGACGTACAGCCTTTGCTTGCATGCGTTCTTTGCGTTCATCTATTTCTCGTAATGCTTCGCCGGTTATTCTTACTCCACGCAAAGCAGGATAGGCCTTTTGCAGGTCTTGCAGAACTTTATTGATAACTTGCAGGGCTTCTTTATTTAGTTGCGATTTACCGGCTGATTGTGCAAGCCGTTTTCCGGTTTTAGATAATGGCCGTCGCGCAAACGTTACTCCGCCGGCAAGCTTCTGGAAATCACCATCTTTAAGCAACTGAATGGCAGTGGCAAGGTCGCTTTGAAATCGTGGACTTCGAATAACTTGATAAAGCGATCCTTTCAGTTGCCCCATGATAAGAGTGCTTGCCTTTGCCAATTCAAGAGACAATGATTTTCTCGGTGCGCCCGCCAAAACTTTTTTATCAATCGCTTCTTTTACTGTATTAGCAAATTGCGTCTGGCTATTCAATTCCCGGACATCTGTTATGCCTTTTTTGGCGGCCTGTTGTTCAATGAGTCCGCGCAATTCTTTTCGCAATGAACCGAGATTTTGTCCTATATTTGAAGCTTTTAGATCACCTGTTTGTTTGAAAATCTTTTCATTCGCAACATTATCAACCATGCGTTTTACTTCATTCATTTCAGACAAACTCAATCCAGTATTTTCAAGCTTAACCTGTAACTGAACAATTCTTTTTCTTAAATCCTTGAATTGCTGTGCAGTAAATATCTCAGGCTTACGCAATTCATACAATTGGTCAAGAGTTTTCTCTAATGCCTTGCCTTTTGGCTTAAAAACATCTGATACTGATGCAAGCCTTTGATCAAGTGCTTGCCTCGACTTATTTCCTATTTCACCAAGTTGTTGCGACATTTCTTCAAGTGTGCCAGATACGCCCCATTTAGCAAGACGTTCTCCTATTTTGTCGGTATATGTTTTGCGAGTTATATTTATCTTCTGACTTGGCGTAAGCTGTAAAGCGTCCTTCATCTTTGCGTCAACATCAAATTCCCTTATCACTTTGTCGATACCTATTGATTCGTTTGCCTTTTTAATTGTAGAAAAAGGAACCTTTGCTGTACTTGCCGCTATGTTAATGGGGTCAATAGTATTGCCAACACGTGAAAGTGTCTTTGCCGTTTCTGCAAGCCTTGTAGCCGCCCTGGTACTAATAATGGCTGACTTTCCGGCTGCTGTTGCCGCGCCTTTTACTACTCCTCCCACTCCAGTTAATACCGTCGATAAGTCTGCTGCAAATCCAACAGGGTCTTTTTCGATGGTATTTAGGATTTTATCTTTTGAACCATAACGTTCGACCATCGCATCGGCCAAAACATCAAAGGCTTGCTCATGTGATTGCGTTCCGGGCACAGCCTTTTCTAATGCGCCAAGTGCAATACCACTGATTCCCTTAATTGTCTGAAGTGGATTTGTCGTAAACAGATGCACAAGCGACTTGCCAAGTTCTTTAGCGCTTTCTGGGATATTCGTTGCTGCTTCAATAGGATCGAAACGAGCGTTATAGCCTTCGATTTCGATTTTTTCGTTTTTTGCCAAAGACTTGAAAACGTTTTTAGGCTCAAGCCCTTTAGCTTTTGCATCTTCGAATATTTCACGCAATTTATTTTTGCTGATGAATTGCGTTCCGGTTTGTTCTGGCATTATTGAAAATATTCAGGAAAGTTTTCTTTTAAATATTCGTCTTCGTCAATTTCTTCAGTTGTTTGGCGTCCTGTCTCAACTTCTTCAATCTCACTCGATCCACTTTCTGAAAATATTCCGACTTGCTCCATGCCTGCAATTTTTTGATGTTCTTTTACCCGCCTATCAATAAACTGCATCATCAGTTCAATTTTTTGCTTGGCGCTTTCATTCGTATCAGTTAGGTTTGGTAATGCTTTTTGAATCCTTTCAACATCTTTGTCGGTCAAAACACCTCGTTCACCGCCAAGTTGCCGAGAAATGTTAGCAAGAATGAATTGCTTGAAATCTTCATAAGCTACGACATTAGGGTCGCCCTTGATCTCTCTTGCCGCTATGCCGAGAGTTCGGCCAGCAATAGGGCCTCTTATTGACGTTGGTATTGATTGAAATTTATCAAGTACTGCATCAACATCTTGTTTGATTGAGCCAATAGTTGCAAGAGTATGCTCGGCTTTTACTTTTGCCCTTACCCTAAGCTTCGTTTCTTCCGCTGCCGCAAGTCCGGCCAACTTGTTATCCAAAGGCGCAGATAGCTCCTTTTCGATTTTTTCGATTTCTCGTCTGGTTTTTTGGGTTTGCGTTTGGGTTTGCGTAATTTCAGATTCAGCCTTTTTTATCTTGAGTTGTTCTAATTGCTGCTCCGTATCACTCAAAGGAGCTTCTGCCTTTGCCCCCGCCGGTATGTTCGGCAACTCAACGCCCAACTGTTGCGCCCGACTAAATAAACGCGCTTGTTCTTCCGGTTCCAATCCGCCCGGCGCAAGCTCTTCAGCATAAGCGCCAAGCTGCTGTTGTTGCGCCGCTAAGTCTGCAAGTTGCCGTTGTTGATCTTCAAAAGCGCGCTGCTTTAGCTGAATATCCAAACTCGACTTAATCAAGTCGGGATTATTCAAAATCGCGCCCAATGTTCGTAAACTTGAAGCTGGGTCTCGCGAAAAATCGGCCTGAGACAAAAACTCATTGGCGAGATTTTGCCGTGTTTGATTCGCAATCGCTTCTTGAAAATTTAGCTGCGTTTGCGCGAATTGCGGTGAAAGGCGATTTTGTGCCAATTGCCCGACTTGCGCGACAAGATCACCAAAAGGATTCTGTATCGTTCCGTTAGCCATTATGCGAACCCGGTAAAATCAGTTCCAGACGTTACGCCTTCAAATGTTTTCGGATAATTGAAATCAGATGCTCGGCGTGGATCAAATTCAAGCCCAGGGAATGATTGCATCTGTTGCAATGAACCGCCCTGCTGTTGCAGGCCTTGCAATTGTTGCAAGTATCCAGAAAAAGGATTTTTCATTCCCAGGCCGGCGATATTAAATCCCAGGCTTGAGATATTTCCAAAAAGCGCCCCGCGATTCTGTTGCGCAATTATATCTCTTTGAAATTGAAATTGCGCAAGCTGATTAATCGCCTTTTGCCTTTCTTCTTCAAATCTTGAGCGAATACGTGAGCGTTGGTCTGAAATAATTTGATCAATGACTCCAGAGCCACCAAGCCCTGCGGCAGATAAACGCCTTCTCGCTGCCGCTGATTCTTCCGTAAGCGTGCGATTCATTTGCAGGTTGATCATCTTTTCGATGTCTTCCTGCGAAAGCGGGAATTGTGGCGTCTTGAGTGAGTTTATTGTGCTGCCGATCACTCCAGCGGCGCTTAATCCGAGACCTATAGCTACAAGTGGTGCCATATCAATCAATTCTCCGTTTTATCTCACCGACAACTTTGAGCAAGTCCCATTCGAAATATGTGTTGCTTGCCGCCTGTGCCGCCGATAGAGTCACCTCAAGGTCAATGTCTTTGCAATGCAACCCAAGTGGGAATTTAAACCGTTTCGACTGCATAGTCGTTTGAGCCGGTAAGCTCAAATTTGGAAACGTTATCGCGCTGCCACCGTTGCGATAAGCATTCAGCGTAATTGCCGTGTCACTGCGATAGCGAATAAATCCTTCATTCGGCAATACGTCACCGTCAACAGAACCGCGAAATCCAGTCTTGTCGTCGAAAAAGTCTCTCGCCGTTACTCGCTTTGACTTCCATTGTGGCGTTATCGCCGTCCCTGCCTGTGTATTGCCTGAGCCATGCAAATAAATATTGCTTGTGCTCATGCTGTAAAGTTCGCCTGTCCGAGAACCTAATAGAATTGTCATGACATGCGCGAATGATAACTCGAACATGTCAAAGTTTTCAGAAAGCAAATTTACTGCGTAGTACTTCTGATCGGTCGGGAAAGCGAATAAAACAAACCGTTCTTTTTTATAGTATGCTCCTACACATTCTGAAGGATCTGTAAGCGCATCGAAGTCTGTCTTTAGCCCTTCGCCAATGATACGGCTTCCGGTTTCAGTGTATGCTCTAAAGCCGTTGCGTGAAACTCCGAAAATCAAACCTTCCGCCGACACCAGGCTATCCGGCGCAACGCATCCTTCTCGTTCTCCTACCTTATCAAGAGCGAAGTCAAACGCTGCGCCGGTTGTCAATGTCAAAATATAATAATCGTCATCGGTGAAAACGGCCAAACGTCTTTTTGGTGAAACCGTAGTAGCAGTATCACCGACAACCTTAATTCCGGTTATTTGCTTTGCGCCAAAAAAGCCAAGATTGATGATATTGCTTGCGCCAAAATTGTCGGGAGTGGCAACGCCGTCACCGTCAACTAATGACGATATGATATGATTATCTGATTTTTCTCCATCTTTTATTCTAACGCCCGCCGCGATAAAATGTGAGTCTAAAGCAACTCCATATTTAAAATTAGGTCTAACGTTTGTTTGCCCAACGGTTTCTAAATAGCTGCTTCCAAGAGTAGGATTGCTTGTTATTTCAATATATCTGTTAGCATTATTTATTTTAAGAATACCATCGGTATCAAGATCGAGTACTTCATCATCACTGCTATCCATCTCATTAGTACTGCCAGCAATGGTAAACTTTTTCCAAAAGCCCTCTGTTGCTTCTGTCGAAACTCTCATAAACACATAAACAGCAGTAATGCGACGCGATAATAAATGTCTTGAGTAATTAGTAGGCACTAAATCTTCTACAAGATTGCCTTCAAAGCATGATCTAAATTTTGAATTAGTAGAATCCCAACAAGCATTATATGGTACATACAAGTAGAATCTAATTGACTCGTCAGAAGCACCGCCGGTTAAGTCTATCAAAACTTGATCAGATAGAGGCCCAATTTGATACCCGTCATATTCAAAAGCATAGTAAAACGACCATATTTCCTGATCTATGGTTGCGCTTCCGCTTTGCTTTGTTAGATTGACTATTCCCGGATTATCTGCGCCAAGAGCATCATTGCTTGGCGTAAGCGGCTGCTGAATATCAAGGAAAAAGTTACTTACATCTTCTTCGCTTGAGCCTTCATTGCCAACTTGGCGATTTATATATCCATACCAAATTTGGTATTGATTCGGGAATGATAATTCATTACCCGTCATTCCAATAATGGAATTTCCCCTATTGGAAAATCTTATCTTATTGTCTACCGCATCAATCTCTCCGGTTTTTATTGGCCAGCGTGAAATATAGTAGGTATTGCCACTGCCATTTCCGTTTAATGCGCCAGTTGTAAATGATAAAGTTTTTGTCCCGCCGTCATAATCCGTCACTATAGCAGCCGTTTCAACTCCACTAATTGTTATAGTAACAATCCAGCCGTTGTAATAATCATCTACCGCAGAAGAAAGCCCAGCATCAACTATTTGATCGGCGTCACTGCTTGCATCTGTAGTAAGAGGCCCTTCTGACTCTGTTAGTTTGACTATCTCACCTGAAAACGCCGAACCATCCCAATAGTGACTTACCCACAAGTGATGATTGTTTGAAGCATCTTTGCCATGCAAAACATATATGTCTGTATTGCTCGGCTGCGTTAATCCCATTTCAGCTATGTTTAACCACGTTATATTCGCGGGCAAGGCTTCTCCAAAGAGCGAAGTCGCAGCATCAGCATAGGCTCCCGTCTTGCTCCATGCCTGCGGACGCTTTGTAAGGGAGAAGTTTTTAAGCTGTGTCGCAAAGCTCGGTTCGATGTCAATATCACTCGAACGCCGGTCGATCCCCTTAGCTTTGTCGATAATCAATGATGCCATTACGAGCTAATCTCACGCAATGAAGCGCTGCCACGATTAGGATTCAAGCGTAGCGGTTTTTGAATAAGTGGCTGTTGCGTTTCCATGATGTTTTTGTGGATACCATCGTAAACTATTCTTTCAAACTCTTGATCATAAATCTGAGTAAGATTGCTTACGACGCCATTCATGCGCATGACTTCGGCGGCACATGCTTTTGCAAATCCAAAAATAAACTCTTCAGGAATTCCGATGGTATCGTTGTCGGATTCAATGGTATCGGGGAAATTATTGTACCATATTGTTATATCAAGGTTGGCCGTCGTTGGTGCGGCGCCGTCTTGATCGACTATTCCAATATATCCGCGTGCGCCCTTTCGCCGTTGGTACCAAAACCAATTGGCGTTTGTTGTATTAGTCGTGCTCATTGCTCCAGTCCGTAAGTCTGAAGGTCATCTATAACGCTATTGAGCATTTGCGCAATGTCTTCAGTGAATGCTCTAAGGTTTTCGTAAGCCGTGCGCAATGCGTTTAAATCGGCTACGGTGGCATAAACACTCCCACCTTGTGCATTATCAATTCCGGTATATGCTGCGCTTTCATCATCTGCCGTGTAAGCCGAAAGTGTCCGGTCTGCGGTTGAGTAAGTCTGCGTTAATGCCGATGCACGACTTGCCGGAGTCACACCAAAGAATCCCACAGTAGAGCCATCGTGATTTAAGGCTGCGTCAATCTCAGCTTCATCAACCAGTATCTTGCCGCCATATCTTACGCCATTGGTTTGCGCCGAATCTGCAACTAACGGCTTATTGTCCGCTCCAACTGCTTGCCGCGCTACTGTATTGCCGGTATAAACAAAAATATCGCCCTTTGTGGTTAGAATTTCGCGTAATTCTTCGCTGTCCGAACTAATCGACGGCGCACCGCCAGCAGTCGGCGTGTACGATATATCACCGGAAGGCCGTGAAAAGAATTTCGAATTTTGATTCACTGACATTATTCTGAACTCCACGCGACGGCATTGTTAATCGGCTGTTCATCTACCCACCTGAATAAATCTGAGTTGGCAGTACCGCCAATTGTAGGCGATTCTCCTGATTGCATTCCGCCGATTGGGATATTAGGATTGACAAAGAAGTCGCCAAGTATAACGGGAGAATCGCCAGAATCCAGCGCTCGACGAGCATCGTAGTTATACCAAACCATGATGCGATGATTGTCAATATCTGAGAAAATGATTTTATCTTCATGCGCGAGAATAAAGCCCGCACTGCCAATATTTGAATTGCCTGTACCGCTTGTGCCTGCGGTATCTTGTTCTGCAAGTGTTGCAGAGTCATAAACCGTTATAGCCGTCAATGCTCCGACATAGAGATAATGATCTTTATAAGCTACGCCAGCAATCGACGCCTCGGTTACTTTGTCACGATATACTAACCCGTGCGCATCCCATTTCAGCAGGCGATTATTGCCGTTGTCCGCTATGTAAATCACCCGTTCGTGCTTATCGTATGCAATTTGGTTAGGCTGAGAAAGTTGTTGATTGCCGCTTCCGCTTGATCCCTTAGTTTCAGCAACGGACAAGTCGGACAAATTATATTTGACTATCCGACTGTTACCGTAATCGGCCACCCAGAGATATTTTTTTGTGCCTGTCAATCCGCGAGGCCCGCTCAAGTTACCGAATGACTTAATAAATTTGAAATCTCTTGAGCGATGAATCTTTATTCGATTGTTTCCGGTATCGGATACAAACACATGCCCGTCAAAATACCAACAATCAATCGGAGCGTCAAATGAATCATCACCCGTGCCAGCGATAGGCAAACCGCTTGAATCAATCTCACCGTAATGTGCTACAAACGAAAGTCCTTCCAGGCGTAGCTTTTTGATGCGGTCGTTTCCAGTATCACATATCCAGAGAAACGTCCCATCTGTAGCCATGCCACGCGGCGAACTAAATGCAAGCTCACCCGTTCCGGCAGTCGTGCCGCCGACTTTCGTTATGTATGCTAAATCAGTTGGCATCAATATTTTCGCTTCGGCTTTTTAGCTGATTTCTTGGCGGCCTTTTTGACTTTCTTTTTGCCTTGCACTTTTTTGCGCCGTACTTCAGAAATATCCGCGACGCCATAGGCACCTTGTTTAGCGTTCATCATTTGCCTTTCTTTTCCATGTACTGCATTTGGTTTCTCATGAATTGCCCAAGCGTTTTACTCTGTGGTTCATTGATTGCGCCCTGTACCAAAAGTTGAATTTGTTGCATGGCGAAATTACTAACAAGCTGCGCCTCGGCAAAATCAGATTCCGTGCCCCGCATGCGCCGGCATTTCACTTCAGCCAGCAATACTATAAGATCGTGCAAAAGCGGATTCAAATCGCATGTTGTAACGGTCGTATTTTTCCCCAAACCCGCCGCGCCACTGGCCACAAGAGTATAAGGCATACCGACGTAATAAATCGTTGTATCTCTCGAATATCCGCCAACAGAGATAAGCAAGTAAAGCTTATTGCCCCAGATTCTTACCTTCGGGTCTCGCGTCGTGCCTTCGAAATATCTATTCTCAGTCTTGCCCATGCCCGCAGTCGTTATGCGAGTACACCACCTCGTCATATCATCATCATCAACTATAGAAGCATTGACAAAGCCATTGCGCAAAAAGTGCCGATTCGTAACCGAGCCTAAGTCAAACCCGCTGGAATCAATTGAATGTGTTTCGACTTCCTGAATTTCGCTTAAAATGTCAAATACCGTTTCACGCTGGCCGCCGTCCATGTTGGCATAACCCAACAACATCAAAACAAGCTCGCGCTGCGCTGAGTTAAGCGCAGGAAGCTTGTAATCGGTTGCCGTGAACACTTCTGCGTTAGGATCATTCAGCAATGAACCCAGCAAGGTTGACATTTCGCTAACGGTCATGAGAATAACTCACCTAAAACATTCTGCCAGTCATGAGAAATCTTTTCAATTGCATACTTGTCTCGGATATTATTAAATCCCCTCATGCTCAAATCTTCGCGCAATCCGCCATTATTCCACAATGCAATAACTTGGTCAACAAACTTTCGATCATATTCTTTGCTATTAGGTTTTTCATCAATCAATATTCCGCCGCCGTCTCTAACTGTTTCAATAAGCCCGGCGCTCTTTGTTGTTATAATTGGTACACCCGAAGCCATCGCTTCAAGCGCCACTCCGCAAACCGTTTCTTCGAACGTGTTCGGATAAAGCATAGCGTAATATTGCGGTAGCTCTTGGAGAAAGTCCTTTTGCGGCAACGGCTCTTTTATAGTCACCCCGACAAGATTGCCGATACTTTCGTAAAGCTTCTCATATTCTATGTTTAGTTTGTTGTCGGCATAAAGCGATACTTTGCAATAGCAGTCAAGAGTCGCCTGCGGAATGCCCGTCTTAATTATCGGCCATATTTCATGAAACTTGCTTAATCCCCGAAAAGCCGTGCTGGCATAAACAAACTTCGGTGCAATTGCCTGCGAGCGTTCCGTTGATAGCCACTCAGTATTTAATCCTTTACGAATGACCGCAACCTTGCCAGCATTGATATAGGAAAATGCTTTCAGCCACGTTTCTTTTTGCCATTGTCCTTTTAGAATTATCTTATCTATTCGGTTTAAGGTCATGGTGTCGTGCATCAACTCATTATTTGGTTGATCGTAGCTATCGCCCGACCACAAAATCACCCGCTGCGGCTTTATTTGAGTAAGATACAAGGCCGAGCGTCGCGGGCTTAAAATCCTATCATCTGCACGCACAACAACAAAGGCGTCAACATTGTTTCTTTCTAACGCATCAACCAAATCGCCGTATTGAAAAAATACAAAGCTTTCCGAATTATGCCTTTCGCTCACATTGGCAAAGACCAAAACTTTTTCGCCGTATGTTTTAGCCAGTGCCTTGCCGACATTGAAAGCTTCGATTTCGCATCCGCCGAACGGTGTATCATCAAGCTTTGCCGGATCAAAATATTTGTTAGTCGTTATCCAGAAAGCGATTTTCATAAGCTTTTCAAATAATCCGCCTTTGTGATCCACCAAGTATTTTTCATAACTGAATAATTGAATCCGAACTTTTCTACTACTGCGCGGGCAACATCTTCAACGCTTCTCTTCCAATTGAAATCATCACCGATTATCAAGCCAGTACGTTTTACTTTAGGAGTCCACAAATCAATGTCTTCTTTGACAAAATTATAGTCATGATTTCCATCTATATAAACAAAGTCAAGGCTTTCATCTTCGAATGACTTGACTGCATCACTGCTTGTCTCTCTTATAAGTTCAGCGCGAGACCCAAATTTATCGTATTCAAAAAGAACCCTTCTATATAGTGAGTCTGCTTCGCCTTCAGATTCATACCATTTTAAATGATGAAAACCTTCTTCTATAAAATTGAAGTCTTTGGAATGATCATCGCTGCCTTTATAGTTTTTAAAAGTGGCGTAAGGGTCTATTCCAAAATACTTCAATTGTTGAAACCGACTCATCAAATAAACACTTGTTTCTCCACGCCACACACCTATTTCAGCGCCCGATCTTGCGATATTTGAATCGCCAAAATAATCATTCAACAATTCAGCGATAAGCTTGCGCTTATCATTGTCCGTATAATTCTTAAACATAAGCTCCCTTTCTTCAGTCAAACTGCATCAATTCTTAGCCTCGATTCGCCTTGCTCAACGTAAGGCGTCACAACCATGTGTCCGGCATGGCCGCACCGAATAGAAAAATCACACCAAGTCTCAAAACCTTTTTCTGCTGCGTCTTCACAAAAGGCCACGTCCTCAGTTGCAAAAGTCTCAAGTTCATAGTCCGGCTTGTAGTAAAACCACGGCCATTTCATGCCCTCAATGACTTTCCTTTTAATCAGCATGCAACCCGTGCCAAGCGCATCAACTTGTTTAAGCGTTTCGCCATTTTGTGGCGTGTATGATTCAAACCGTGCGCCTGGTTTATTCGACTTGACCATTGCCGTTGAGCGAAACGGCCTGACCTTTGTCGAATAGAATCCCCCGACAATATCCTTGTCATGATGCAAAAGACGGGATAGCGTTGCTTCGGGGAAACTCATGTCACTATCCATGAAAAACAAATGCGTGTAGTCGCCTTGCAAAAACGTCTTGGTCAAATCATTGCGATTGTTTACGGTATTGCCCCACTTGCAGATTTCATTATAGGCAACTCCCTCTTCGGGGAGAAGGAGTTGCGCCATATAGAACGTCTTGAAAAACTCGGAATGGACGTTCTGTGATAAGGGGACAGCAACAAAGACCTTTGCATTCCTTATCACTGAGAAGTCCTCCGGCCAATCAACATCACGCAAACCGTCGCGCCGGAAATGGCTTGATGGCTTGAACGTGAGATTAAAATGCTATTGCTGGTAACTGCGCCAAGCGGGACAGAATAGGCACTCTTTTCGTCGGTGGCAATCGTGGCATCGTTTACCAGATTGACAAATCCGGCAACGATACTATCCAGATTAGTCCGCAAGGCTGCCGTTGTTGCAGTCGTCGTAAAGGTCGCAGTCTTAACTTCAAATTCAAGTTGATAAGGGTCTGGGCCTTCCGGCGTTGCAGGCATGAGTTTAAAAATCATATTTCTGCCTTCTGATTATGGTGAAAAACTTGTCAAGCGGTCAAAGGACGATACGCAAATTGCAGCGCACGAACGCGGACGGCGTCTGCCGTAGTTGCATTAGTTGCAAGCCCCTTAATATGAATTGAGTCAAAGTCAGTGGTTGCGCCGTTGACTTTTCCCCAAACACTAAAAAATGGCTTGTCTGCGCCGGGATTATCCGTTGTTGCGATTGCTGCAATTGTTTCGGTGAATGCGGTCGCCGGCTCGCCAGCATCATCACTTCCGGTATGATTTGCGCCACAATCGACGGTATCATACGTGGTTGTAATAGTTATGCCTTTGTCTGCGGCATTAGCAATAAGCTTCCAACGCACATAAAATGGATATTTTGTATCCATGTCATGAGGAGTTGAAAACTCAACGTGAATTTCATCTGCATCAGCAAGCGGAACAACTTCTAAATGTTCCCATTTAGACGAAGTACCATGCGCTGCAATCGCTGCACTAACCAGGCTAAAGTCTTCCGGCAGGAATTCAATAACCTTGTAGCTCGCAGTTGGCTTGTGCAAATGCGGATGAAATCTTGCGCGATGATATTCCGGCAATACGCGAGTGGTGGAATCTGCCATGTTAATCTCCGTTTGTTATAAGTTAGCTTCTGTTAGAGATTAAGCGGTGATTCCGAAAATCCACGCATGCGCCGAGGGGAATGTTCTCCACAAACCATCTTGGCAGAAAATTTCACCTTCGGTTTTATGCGCCCGTCCTGGATCAAGGCGGCGAACCGTCGTGTCGATATAGGTCATAAGCTTGACATACTCCAAGTCAACTACAATCGCATCCATCGAGTAGTTGGTTGAAGCTGTTTCCATTTCGGTCAATACTGGATGGCGATGCAGCATGGCCAAGCCGTGCCCAAGATCAAGCTCGCGGACTTCCCAGCCATAGCGCTGCGAATACTGATCATTAATCACGATGGATTTCTCAAGCGCATTGTTCAAGACGGTGAAGAACTTTCCGCCGACAAACCAATGCTTGACTTTCGATCCATAGCGATAAATTATTTCAGTTTCTTCGCGCAACTTGCCGATGTCAAATGCGCCGCCAAAATCACGATAGCGCGAAACACCGTCAAGCGCCGTCGAAGCGGTTGCCATGAATTCCGTAATGCCGCCCGTCAACCACAATTTGCCGCCGCCGCTTTGCGTCAACACATTCTTGCGACCAAACAGCAGGGCAAATTCATGCTGGCGGTAGAATTCCTTGCGCTTCATCTCTGCACGTTGCGCCGGATTCAGTTTGCCGTAAGTTTCAAGCGGGGCTTCCGAGTCAGTATATCCCCAGGTCTTAGAAAAGAACTGGCAATAATTCTGTACGTCGGTTGGCTCATGGCTAACCGGATTCGGAGCATTGCCGCCGTCAACCAAACTGTTGCCGGAGTGGATCAGCTTCATCGACGTGCTGATTTGCGTAACGCCAGAAGTCGGCGCATTACCATTTGCACGCGCCAAACGAACACGCGCCACGCCCGAGGACAAACCGGAAAGCTGTACGCTCTGCACGATGATTGATTCAGGGAAATACCCTGCGGCCAATGCCGTGCTTTTGTCGGTTTCATAATTGGTGCCAGCCGTATCGCAAAAAATATCGGGACATGTCAACACATCGCCAGCTTGCAGGAACAGCGCTTGCGCATCCGCAATGCCAACGGTGTCATCGTCCGGGCCAAGCCCTGACGAACTCGATGCCGTAGAAACATCAAAGCGAACTGGAGCCTCTTGCATCGTGAGAACTTTCGGCTCTGGGTCGCTAACCGGAACAACTTTCATCTCCATGCGGAGGATAGTATCAAAGGGTGCCCATGTGCGTTCTTGAAAAACAATCATATCGGAAAGCGAATACTTCCGCTTGCCAGTATAAATATCTCCTACGCCAAGCGCACCCTGCCGCACATATTCCGCTGCGGCTTGAGTTGCTGAAAAAGCCATTTGAATTTACTCCGTTTAGAATGCCGCGTCTTTTGGCAAAACGAAGTTGTTTCCGTAGATGTCCGCCAATTGCTTGACTTCAGCAGGAACTTTTTTGCTGCCTGGCGTTGCCGATGATTGACCGGCAACGGAACCAGGCTTGTTTGCACGGCGGCCAATTTCAGCATCTATCGGCAAGGCCTTCACTTGTCCGTTAGCTGCTTTCTTATTGCCGTCGAGCGCACGTCTCAGAGTAACCCAATCAACCTTAGACAATCCATCAAGCCATTCCTGAATCTTAGGAATATCCGGTTGTCCAGTAAATGGATTTTTGAATTCTGCGAATTCATCTGCAAGCGCCTTGGCTTGTTTCAAAGTTACTTCTCTGGCGGTTTGCTCTTGCCGTTGCGCTTCGAGTTGTTGATACTTCTTTTCAGCGCGATAATCGGCGCGAGCGTCCAGCCAGTTTTGATAAGCCTTGCCACTTGGCGTAGAAGGATCGCCTATGTCATCACGATCATATTGATCCTTCTGAATGAAATCCCACAATTCCGGCTCTTTGTCCTGCTTTGGTGCTACCTTCTGTTGCTCAGGCTGGCGCATCTGCTGAAACCCTGCGAGCATTTGCATGAGATAGTTGTTTTTTTGCTTTTCTATCTCAAGCGCTTGCGCGAAGGTCTCGGCTTCTTCTTCCTTTTGTCGTGCAAGTTGTTTAGCCTTTTCAGCTTCGCTTTGCCATGTCCTGCGCTTTTTTTCAGGCTCTGGGACTTCTTCGGTTTCTTCTTCGTCTTGCGTCTCTTGTTCGGATTCAGACGCTTCGATTTCTGGTTGTTTAATTTTGGCGTCTTGCACGAGATTGCGCGACGGATCGGGCGTCTCTTTGCTTTGGCCTTTTTCCGCTTCAATTACGGACGTATCCGCGTCTGCGGGTATTACTGGATTACTGATTCCCAGTACTTGCATTGCTTCGGTGAAGTTTTCGACTTCACCTTGTTTCTTTGCTGCGGGCATTTGGACGTATCCTCTTGCGTTAGGGTAAATAAAAAAGCCCGCATAGTAGACGAATCTACTACACGGGCTTTGAATTGACTTCAGAGTTGCGCGTGTTGTACTGCTAAGAGATTTTTACTGTAACCGCTCTACCTCATACTTGTGCAATCTTAATTCTTTGCCATGCTCAAAATGTATCTCGGCTCTTCCGCTGGTTTTGTTCTTTTCTAATATTCTGGCGAATATCAGCACTTTTTTGAGCAAAATCAATTCTTTTGTTGATATAGGCTCAAGTTCCTGTAGTATTTCTTTTACTGTCACTTATCAATCTCTTCTATATCTTCATTCGGAACTCTGTCGCTATAAATTATAGTGTCCTTAGTTTTCAAAACTTTTTCATTGGTAGCAACATGAAGATACAACTCTCCAAGTTCATTTGCCCCAATAAAGACAAACAGATTCAATGGTTTTCGTTCTTTATCTAAATGCGATAAAGCATCTTTAAGCCTTTTAGGCAATTCAAACTGAGTCATTCAAAACCCTCTGGCTGATTCTGCAATCCTGCCCTCAACGCGAAACTTTCCCTTTCCACCAAATCCAGTATAAATGTTTAATTGAAAGCCTTCACATGGCGGCAAGTTGGCCGATACATTAAACGCATACCTTGCGTCTGAATGATTGCTGCCCCAATCATAGATATTTTTTATATCAATTGAATCCTTGTCTGCATCGTTGCTTTCCTCAAGCCGCAAGTCCACCATATCGTAAAACAGCGGATAAACTGAAACGGTCAAGGAATCGCCGTCATCAATCGTACCCGCTGAAATTGTGTCTGCCCAAACGATGATTTCGAGATAACCGGAATAGCTATTTTCCTGTCCGCTTCCCGTCAAACCAGCGCCGGGGAATGTAAATGTAAAAGTCGTGCTTGAGTTTTCTGCAACATCCACCCAGCTTTTGCCCGTCGCATTTGACTGCGGCAAAATTCTTTGAGTGCGCTGCGCTTGCGCCATAATCGGCATAAGCAATGCAAGCAACAAAATAATCTTCGTCTTCATTTGCGTTTTCCGTTTCTTTGTGATTTACGAACGTTCTTTTGCATTTCATCGCGCATGTGCCGCATGTCGGCCACCCATTCCGCTATCATCGGCTCAACCTTCGCAACCGCTTTCTCCCTTTGCATCGCTGCTATCATTTCCTGCATGCTGTTCATTTGCTTTTGCATGGCCTGAATGACTTGCTCTTTTTGAGAATTTGCCTGCGATAATTGAAACACTTGGTCAAGCGTCTGCCGGATTTCATCCTTTTCAGCTTTTCGTATTCCAGGCATTCGGTCAATCACATTCATCAGCAATGCCGGCTGCGTTTGCGCCAATTGCTGCATGACTTGCAATTCAAATACCGTTTGCGACGGCAATGTTGAACCTAATCGAATACGATAATTAGCCTTTATACTCGACAAATCATTAATCGTTTCCCATGCGCCTGATGATTCATTCCATCGTGGAGAATTTATTTCCCTTTGGCTCATGGTTCCATCAATGCCAAGTATCTCGAATTGCTTATAAAAAGTATAATAGCTCGGCATCCATTCAAGCAGGTTATCAAATAAGCGTTCAATCGCAATCTCAAGACGACTCAAAGGCAATCGCAAAACATCATTTGCCCATTGCCCCAACTGTTGTGTTGCAAAAGCCGTCTCTGGAGCTTTCGATGGATCGCCAGTTCTAAAGCTAAACGTGCTCATCTGAAATTCCATTGATTGAGAAAAGTATTGCATTAAGGTAAACCATGCTTGGGGCAATGGATCAGGTCTCAATATCTCAATCGGGAATTTACCAGTAAGAGGGTCTGTCTTAATGTTATGCCATGATCCAGGTATAGAAAAATCTCTCTGAAACTTCTTCACGTCAGTAATACCAGCCTTCGCAAAGTCACCCAATACCCGCCAGTTACTCGCAAGAGCTGCATTCAATAGCGTAAGGCCAACGCTCGCGTTTAGCATTTCCTGTTGGCCTATCATATAGTCAACTTCTCCATAAGGCATGGCATTGCCCATATCATCGCCTACAACCGGCACAACAGGATAATGAGAGATTGGAAGTATTTCATAACTCTCAGGCACTTCGAATTTTCCTGAAAGCTGCTGATAGTATTCGATGCGCGGCACGGGGATAGTGACTTCTTCAAGGCGAAACAATTCAACTTGCTGTGGTGGGATTCCCATTTGCATGAGTTGCGCTTCACCAATATTTCTCTGCATCAAAATTTTATCTTCTTGCGTCGGTTCATCATCTTCGCCGAGTATCTTGTAAATTTTTCCGGTGATTTTCTGTCTGAGTCCACGCATTTCTACGTGCTTCCGGCGATAAACGTCAAATACCCTAATCCATGCAGCTTTTTCTTTTTCAGTGTAGGCGATAGTAACACTTCTCGGCATACCGATTTCGAAATCTTTTCCATGTACGTCTTGCGTTTCCCAATTGATTTCGTCGTTCGGATGATAAATCGAAATATCTTCCGGTATCTGATCTCTTATCTTTTTCGGCAGTTCATTAAAATAATCCATTGGCCGGCGCAACTTCGAAACGATGATTACCGGCGCATCGTCAAAAAGCGGATGCGCGCCCGCCGCCTTGTCAACAAATACGTTGCGATACTTCAAATCGCCAATGCGTAGCTCACCCCTTCCAAAGTCTTCCATGTTGGCAGAGTATAGAACAAACCAGCCGATGCCATGCTTTTGTTGATAGCTAACCACTCTGTCCATGACCACTTGCCCGAGGCTCTTGTACCAGTGCCAATCAATGAAGTCATTCAGAGTAGTAGCAAGCTCAACGTCTTCCTTGCGTGTACCGTAAATCGTTCCGGTGGGCTTATTCGCAACCATTGCACTAATGCGGGTGATTAGCAATGGCCGAATGCGATTAATGACAATGTCTTCCTGGCCGCGTGCATTTATTTCATCACGGCCAGTAGTCGAATATTGCGCGCCGGAGACAAAGGCATCGCATTTATCCCGGCTTGCCCGCCATTCTGCGGTATCATCGCGATACGCAGTATAAGCATCGTAATCAGCTTTTAATTGTTCGTCGTCTATTGGCATTTGATTTTCGTTTCAACTTGCAAAGCTTCGTTCCGCTTGTAGCGCGAAAACTGTTTTTTAGGTTCAAGTATTGCTTTGCTGTTGTTTTCATATTTTGACCAATGTTTTATATCCATCGCTCGCGTTAGCCGCCAGCCATGCGGCATTCCATCGAATCGTATCCCATTCCTCGGGATGCAGCGGATGCGTTTCAGGGTGCACGAATACAATTTGATCCTTCATCGTGCGAAATACGTTATTAAAAACCGCCTGCGCTCGCGGTGACCATCGCCGCCACTGTTTTGCAGGCACTCCGTATTTATTCATTTCACGCTCAATTGCTTCAGGTTCTTTACGCCCCAATTGCGCCAGTTGCTTTGTGCATCTTGCTCGCGCTCGATTCGACGCTTATCGTATTTACTCATGGCCACGTAAAGCGGTTCCGTACAAACTTGAGAAACGCGATTGCCAAATTCAAAGGCGTCAAGCAAGTGCGGAGAATCTAAGCTATCAAACATTTCGCACTCATTGATAAACTCTTCCATGTCCGGTCTTATTGCTATCTGGCCGAGCGACATCAAAGGCTGAAGCGTCGTATAGATGCGGCCACGCTTATCGCCACGATGATAATTTACGAAAGTCGGCGTAAAGGGGTTCATGGAATAAAACGGATCGCCGGCAATCTTCTCATTAGTCATTGGCGTGTAAATCGCCTGGCCGCCGATAGTCTCGATGATCACACTGCGATAAAAATATTTCTTATTCAACTCAAGCGCACGATCAATAATCTTTGTCGGATTCATGAAGTTATAATCATATTCAAGAATCCATGTCATATTTAAGGCCTGCACTTCTCCAACATTTTCAAGGCGTACAAGTATGCGGCCTTTCGCGTAAGTGATCAGGGCGCGTTCATCGGCGTTCTTGCTCTCGCTGAATGCCGGGTCAATCGCCAAATAAGTATAAACCGGAATAGGATCAACGTAATCATCGCCGACTAAAACATTTTGCACGTCATGCCAGCGCTGAAATGTCATGCGGTGGAATCTATAACCCGCAAGCTTTTTCGTCAATTCATCAACGAGAACATTCTGCCGTTCGGCAAGAAAGATAGCTCGCTTGCGGGTTATAGATTCCAC
>Ga0208644_1001601_pt1 | contig 18788 bp, 35 predicted proteins | sample VirMetDEL_Nov_18_FD_184517 | JGI IMG/M metagenome (GOLD analysis project Ga0208644, IMG submission 184517) | Aqueous microbial communities from the Delaware River and Bay under freshwater to marine salinity gradient to study organic matter... | ecosystem: Environmental > Aquatic > Marine >... | reverse complement strand
TTCTTCTAAATAAGTTCTTATTTCTTTGAAGGCTTCAGCCTTTGAGAGGCTTTTGCCTTTATCTGATTTCAAATCCATATAAATATTATACCATAAATTTATTAAAAAGTCAATCTATTCAGGCATATTTTGTTCCATAGCCTGTAGATCTTGATCTAACGATCTTTCCTCTACACTAGGTTGACTTACTTGTGCTTGTAAATCTTGTTGAATTTGCATTCGAAGTTGCTCTTGTTCAGCTCCTTCAAAGAGAGCAGCGTTGTCTTTAATGAAGTCAAACTTCTCAAAGCCCATATACTCTTCAACCATATTTGCAAGTTTCTTAGCAGAGATGTGTGGAGCTATATATTGTCCTATTGGACTATTAAATACTCCTAACATATTCTGCATTAACTGTGCTCTGGCAGCATAATGTCTAGCACCTATAGGTCTAAGCTTACCACGAGCTGTTAAATCTTCTTTAGTTACTGATAAGAAATCAGCTACACCAAAGTCATCATCCATAACTTTAGCTAACTCTGGTAAATCTAAATTACGTTTAGCTGATTCTAACATTGCATTTAAAATAGGTTCTAAGAACTCTGTTTCAAATTGATTAATTTTATTTTGGAAAATACGTGATGCTGCATTTTGTAATTGTTGTACTTCAAATGCTGTCTTCTCACCTGGAGTTCTAAAGCCCATAGCTTCTTTAGGAGCTCCTGCCATTTCTTCCATAACATTTAGTATAGCTGCAATTTCATTATTAACTTGGAAAGCAGCTGCATTAGGAGCCATAGCTTGAACATCACCATCCTCAGGAATATGAATTACTTCTTCAGGACCCCATGTAAATGGTTCTACATCACCTACAATTTTAAGAGGTGGATGTATAGTAAGATCTAAAGCATCGGCTTTAAGATTTTCTAAATGATCAATACGATATTGTAGTCCTACTAAATTATCTAAAGGACCCATTGCATATAGATTGTCTGGTCTTTTTCTCCAACCTACATGAAATTTATTATCTTGTCCTAATAAAGAAGGATTATCTAATGTTCTTAAAATATAACTTCTATCTAGTATAGTTATAATTTGGTTTCTGTAAAGTTTCTTTTCAATAGAGTCATAGTAGTCTCCTTCAAACTCTAAAATTTCTACATAACCTGATTGATAGTATTCTTGTAATGTACCAAAGCCATCTACAATAAATGCTTCAGCTTTATTAATATCTTCTATCTTAAACTGTGATAAACTATTTCTAATTTCTAAAGCTCTATTTAAAGATTCTTTATCATATTGTAACTCAGGTCTATCTTCAACCTCTACCATAAGTTCACCAATAGATTTAATATATCTAGTAAACTTAGGAGACTCTTTAAATGATGGAGCAGTAGGATTAAATACAATATCAAATGGAGATATACGTACTAATTTAGGACCATTATAAACTGTAGTAGGATTACTATCTTGAGTTCCTTTTTCAGTTTTATTTATATATTGTACTTCAGCAAAAGCATTACCATAGTCTATATAGTCAGCAATTAATTGAGATATTGTTTCTTTAAATCCTGATTCTTTAGTTTTAGTTTTAAGATAAGCTTCAATAGCTTTACGTTTATTTACATACGTATCTTCTAAAGTAGCTCCTTCCCACTTCATCCAATTATCATTTGGAAATAAAGCATCCATATAGTTAGCATGAAGATTATCTCTAATCTGTGTTAACTTAGGTAATGTTGTTTTATTTTTCCATGGAAGAGTAGAATTAGTAGTAGTACTTGTATCTGTTGCAAATAAATAGTTACGTAGTTCTCTCCACTCTGCTTCTTTATTTTGTCGTTGTATCCACCATTGATTATACAAAGCTGCAAGGTTTCTAGCCATTGTATCTGGATTAATTGCTTTTTCAAATTGTGCTACTTTTCCTGCCATATATATTCCTTAGTAAGATACTCCCCCAAAACGAGAGTGTGTTAAAACATTAGAAGACATCATACTAACTCCATTACTTCTTTGTCTAGGTATTATAGAGATAGCTATAGCATTTGCTAGTGCATCTTTAACGTCATCATGTGGTGGATGTACTTGAGATAGTTCTTCTTCTAGTACTTGACAATTACCACCTTTGTAATGCCACATTTGTTGATTATGATATTTAGGTTCAAGTATAGCATTAATACGTTGTCTCTTATCACCTAAATGCCTAGTAGGTCTAAACTCATCAATAACTAATGGAATACCATTAGTTTTAAGATAACTATCTTTAAGTTCTTTTACAATAGTTTGTTGAGCTACTGTAACCTCAGCTCTTAGTTTTCTAAAACCCCATTTCTCCCAAGCTCTAAGAATATGATCATAATAATCTACAATACGATCTGTCTTAAATCTATCTATATCTAGTACATAGTAATTAGCTTGGTGATCTACACCTACAACAACTAGTGCTGTACTATCAGCTTGTTTACGTAAAGAGAAAGCAAAGTCAATTGCTGCATAAACATTTAACTTACGATCTCGTATGTACCAATCTCCTTCTCTATTTTGTAATATAGCTCTATCATAATATTGGAAGCTATCATTATTTATATTAGCTGCTTCTGAGTTATTAGGATCATTGTAATACTGAGCATAAAATTGAGTAACGTCTACATACTTAGCTTTAATTCTTGCTAACTCTTTAGCATCAAAGCCAAATGATTTACCATCAGATCTTTTTTGTTTAGCCCAAAGAAACTCACCATTAATTTCTACAACTCTTTGAAACAATTCATAAACATTTTCTTCAGATTCTAATTCACCTTCATCATTATAGATCTGTTCTTTCATGTTTACCATAGTGTCATATATATCTCTAGGATGATAACGAGTACCAACAACCCACTCAAAAGCTCCAGGGTTTTCAATAGAAGCAAGTTGCGAGTAAGCCGAGGAAACTTTTTCTCTACCATCTTCTGTATACGCATTACCTGGAACAACAATATCATCAAGTACCACAACATCGGCATGAAAGCCAGTAGTATTACTAGTAAGACCAACAGCTTTGACACTAGCATCACGAATACCCTCTAACTTTCTTTGTGGATGATCAACAGCTATCTCAGCTACTGCCCATTTTTCTCGTTTACCTTCCTCTTCATGGATCATATCTTTCCAGTATCTACGATAGATAGGGCTATCTATAATCTGTTTAATTGCATATAGTTGTTTTTCTGCTAAGTCTGCTGTCGCTGATACATATAGTATAGTAGTTTCAGGATGCTTAGTTAACCACCATGCTGTACGATAAGCTATTAACTTTGACTTCATGTGCCCACGAGGAAGTAACACTAGTTGGTTTTCTTTAGCACCTTGTCTTTGCCACCAAGATATTAACTCTTCATGTACTGCACCTACCATTAAATGAGGTGCTACTAGTCGTATAAAAGTCAACAGATCTGCTTCTGCTGCTTCTCTGATTTGGTCAATCTGAGTCATTTATTTCTTTCTGTATTTAGCTGTCTTTTTTTTTATTTTATCTGGCTGTGATACAAACTGTTTACCTTTACGATTACCTGCAGCCTTAGCTGCGTTAGTAGCTTTCTTTTCAGCAGGGCTTAAAGCTTTCCATGCTGCATCAGGTAGATATCGTTTCTTTCCTTCACTCTTAGTACCATCAGAAGTTCTCCACTTTTGTTTGGTCCAAGCTTTTAAACTCTTTTGTGATTTAGCTAATGCCATTATTTTTTCTTTTTAGGTTTTTTATTTTTATCAAGTAATGCACCAGGGTTACCATTTTTAGGTGGTTGTTTTACATTACGTACTCTAGATTTTTTCTTTTCCATTACTTATATCCTCCTCCTTTTTCTTTATATTGTTTAGCCAATAATTGAGCTTTACGTGCTGACCACTGACCTGGTTTACCACCTTTACCTCCTGCTTTAATCTTATTAAATAATGCTTTACGCATTGAAGGTTTAGTATAGTTACCTGCTTTATTAACTGTGCTTTTCTTTTTAGTAGCTACCATTTAACTTTATGACTCCAGTACCTAGCGCTCATTTTATCTGGGCTAGAGTCCTGAGCATTATGTCTAGCATAGTAAGATCTCTTACGTGCTTTATCTTTAGCAGATGTAGGATTCTTACCTGCTCCTTTTACACCTTGTTGACCAAAGCGTATTAGTTTAGTTTTCTCTCCTACTTTAGCTACAACAACATGAGACTTAGTAGGATGACTAGGAGTCTTCTTAGGTTTATTATAACCTGATACTCCTGCTCGTTCTAGTTTTGGGTCCTTTGCCATTCTCTTACCTCTCTTGCATATTCAATTTCATTTATAGTTACTTCTTCTACAATTACTATTGGTTTTCTAGTAGCACAGCTAGTTAATAATAATAATGCTATAAGTAAATACTTCATTAATTAGGTTTAGCTAATTGTCCACCAAAGTAAAATTCTACAATTAAAGTAGCCCATTGGAAGATCTCATCAAACTTATAAAGACCTTTAATTGTTGTAAAAGTTTCTCCACCACCAATACTAAATAAACCTAAAAAACTAAAACCTTCTGATGTAGATCTAACTACTGTATCAACACCAAAGATTCCTGCTAGTGGATATATAGCTACTAAAGATAATATAACTAATATAAGTATTCGTCTGTTCCATGCAGCAAAAGGAGACTCAGTAGCAGCTACTTCACGAGCACTATCAATTTGTTTTGATCGTGCTGCTAAATTAGCAAGCATTAGTTTTTGTTGTTCATGAGCTTGAGCAGATTTAATTGCTGTTAGTTTAGCAATAAAACCTAAGATAATAGGAATAAGGTGAGTTAAGATTGTCATTTATTTATAAAACTTTTTAATTGATTCCAAAAATTATTTAGTTCAATTTTTATTTTGTTTAGTTTTATGCAAAGTTGATTTCGGATACGGCTGTAAACCTCTATGATCAATATAACCATGAGTATATAAAGAATCCACATTTTGTATTACCTTTCTTAAAATTTTAAATAGCATTTAATAAAAGAGTAGCTGCTTGTGTTTTATTAATTATCATTGTTGATACAACAATACTACCAAATCCTAATATAATAGTCCAAAGAAGTTTATTAAGAACTGCTTCTATTTTATCTATACGAGCGTGAATATTAGCATATCTTTCTGCACAAAGTTCTTCGTGAGAATTTAATCTTTGTTCTACTTCTTTTGGAGTTGTCATAATTATTCAACTACAGGATCAGTTTCAGGAATTACTTTTGGAGCAGGTTTTGGTCTACTTAAATTTGTACCATCCCAATCTTGTCCTATTCTTGGTATACCACTTATTGAAATCCAATCGGTTCCATCCCATTCCCAGTCTAATGCTGATGTTGTAGATTCGTCTAATACTGTATAACCTTCAATATTTATTTCAGATACAGGTCTTTCATCTACAGAAATATTTTCTAATTTATTTGTTGTATTGTTTATAAGTAAAATTCTTGTCATAATTTCCTACCAATAAGTAAATTGAACTGTTCCATCACCACCTGAACCAGAGGTTCCAGATTCAGTACCTCCCCCTCCACCACCAGGAGTAGATCCTGCTGAACCATTAGAACCTGCTGTAGCTGCATTACCACCATTACCTGCCATTACTGATGTACCTCCAGGATATAATGTATCACCAAGTGATACACTTCCTCCACCTGCTCCACCCCAAAATGAATTTCCTGCTCCAGAATAGTCAGGAAGTGTAGAATCAGTTTCATTATCATACGGAGAACTTCCTGCTGCACCCTGCCAATGAGAATTTCTACTAAAAAATCTTGGAGCTGAAGCATTGATTGATGTATGCCCTGCTTCCATAGAACCTCCAGTAGCATAACTCTCGTTGTCATTATTTGCTAAAGGTCCTCCTGGACCAATAGAAGACCCTCCACTTCCTCCTAAAGCATTAAGATCACTACTTACATCACCAAATCCACCACCACCACCATAAGCATTTAGTGTTTTAGAAGAACCTCCATTCCAAGAAGATATTGTTACAGAAGAAGTGCCTCCTGTTCCTCCTAAAGCACTACTACCACTTGAAACACCTCCCCCACCTGCTGCTACTGTATAGGTAACAGTTGCTCCAGATAAGTATGAAAATGGAACTGTAACAATAGTATATCCACCACCACCACCTCCACCTGCGGCAGATCCATTATCACCACCTCGACCTCCTGCTCCACCACCACCCCAGAGTTCTATTTTAACCCAGTTAGCAGAAGCTGGTTTAGTCCATGTCGCAGCTGTACCTGATGTATATGTTTGTACTGTTGGTGATCCACCACCAGAAGCGTCTGCCCATTCAGTAGCAGTTGCTCCAGTATTAACTGTTAACACTTGCCCTGCTGTTCCTAATGATGAAGGTATGTTAGTAGCAATATCACGACCATCTACTGTGCCAGATACAACAATATTACCAACAACATCTAATGCTTGTGAAGGACTAGGAGTGCCTATACCTACTCTGTTATTAGTAGAATCTACTTTAAGAGTACTAGTATCTACAGTAAGATCAGCATTAATAGTTTGGTTAGCAGTAAATGTATTAGCAACATCATTCTTTGTTGTATCAGCATCATACGCTTGAACTGTTGATCCAATGTCAGCAGGTTTAAGAGGTGCTAACTCTGCATCTACATAAGATGCTATTTGAGAACCAGTAACTTTCTTAGAAGTACCTGCTTCATTTATTTCAAACTCATTAGCATCAGCTACTGCCGAGGCAGCAGGTAAACCTGAGATTTTTACATTAGCCATATTATTTTACCCTTTTCCAAACTCCATTAACATTTTTATAAACTACTGAAGGACTAGTCCATTCTCCTTCATACTTAACATACATTTGTAAAATTTGTTTCCAAACACCTTCATCATTATAAAATTGACTTGATACAAAAGGTATTTTAGTTGCATTAGCTACTAATGAAGACTCTGCTGCATTATTAGTAGAATCACTTGTAGCCCTTATATCATCTTGTTCTGTTATTCTAGTATCATTAGCTTCAGTAATACGAATAAATTCTGAAGTTATATTTTGAAATTGAGCATAATGGATTTCACTCATTACTGTACTCTCCTCCAACTACCAGATTCTTTTTTATAGATTCTATCAGGTTCTACCCAAGAGCCATTATACTTCACATAAATGTTACTAAGCTCTTTCCAGAGACCTGTTGTTTTAACATAAGGTGTAGAAGTAAATGCACTATATGTTTCTGTTATATCTGCTGTACCTGTTCCTGATAAAGAAGTAGAAGCATTTAATATTTTAAGAGCTTCACTACTTAAACTTCCATTAGCAGATAAACTGCTTTGTCCTCCTAAAACTAATCCACCTATTTTATCAAAAGTACCTGATGCATTTAAACTAACAACACCATTAGCAGTAAAAGATTCTGTAGGAGTTAAAGTTCCTATAGCTGTTAAATTGTTATTTACTTTAACCTTAACTGTATTATCTAAAGAACCTGTGGCATTTAGTTCACTTCTACCTGTTAGTAGATTAGTACCTACTGTTACTTTACTACCTGAGGAACTTAAACTTGTAACACCATTTAAAGTTAGATCTACTTGTTTATCTAAAGTTCCAGTACCTGTTAACGAGGCAGCTAACGTTTGTTTAATAACAGATAAACTTACTAAACTTCCTGAAGCATTTAACGAAGAGTTTCCTACTCTTTGGAAACCTGCAGAAGAAGTTAAAGAACCTTGTCCTTGTAGATTAGTAAATCCAAATAAAGTTTTATCAGCACTGTTTGCTAAAGTACCAGATCCATTTAAACTAGTACTTGCACTTCTTATTCTATCAGCAGAACTTGTTAAGTCTCCAGAAGCATTTAAAGAACTGAAGACTTCAATAAAGTTTTCCGTTATACGAAAAACACTAGCTTCCGTAATACGAAGATCACCTGCTTCGGTTATACGAAAGCCGTCAGCCATGACTTACCTTAAGCTAAAGTTAAGTCGATGTTACCTACTGAGAATTCTAATGTATCTCCGTCAGCAACAGTCTTAGATGCAGTTAAAGCACCATGCCATAAAAGGTTACCACTTGTTGAAGCATCAAAAATACCAATATGAGTTACAGTACCATAGTCTGCACCAGAAGCTGTAAAGCTTACTGCACCTGAGTTAGATGTTGTACCACCTGGTGAAGATGCTGCATCAAACGTTACTGACTGTCGTGCGTAACCTCCTGTTGATACTTCAGTACCACCTCCTGCATCTGATGGTGCTGCTGTGAATAATCCTACATACCATGCAGTAGGTCGTGTTGCAGTCCCATTCGTCATTAGCCAATCTAATAACAATGCTTCTGCGTGATCTGATAAAGCTGCCATTTATTTCTCCTGTTTAATTAAGCTGATACTCTGAACCAAATATCTCCATCACTACCACCTGAAGGAGCACTTGTACTGATTGTTACTCGATCTACTAATGCTAAGTAGTTATTGTAAATAGTTTGCATTTCTGCTTTATAATCTACACCATTAACTGTAATAGAATCTACATTAATAAGACCATAACCATTCATATCTAAATCTTGTTCCATCTCATTAGGTTCACCAGATGGATTGTTACGATATAAAACTTTATTATTTAATTCTGATTCAATAGCATTAAAAGCATTATTTAATGCTGTGGTACTTGCATATCCTGATGTTATGTCACTAATTGTAAGTTTAGCCATTTATAAATCCTTTTTCCAATTAAAACTTTTTCCTCTTAAATGTTTAGGAACAATCAAAGATTTAGGTTGTCCCCCTTCTGTTTTTATTTTATTACTTAACTCAGATCCTTGCTTTCTAAGTTCTTTACCTGCTTTAACAGCTTTATTAACTTTTCTTAATATTGAATAAGGAACTGGTTTATCATAACTAGAAGATTGAACTGTCTTCTTAATCATGTCCTTAACACTTTGAGGAATCTTATCTCCTTTCATTGTTTTAACAGGACCTGGCTTTTGTTCTGTCATTTTACGAGCCTGAGCTACTCGATATGCTTTCTCTGCTATATTAGCTACCTTACCAACTCTACCTGCAGGACCAGGTAATTTACCTGTAGCCTTAAGCGCATTGAATGCCGTTCTTAATGCAGTCTTAGTATCAAATGTTTTACTTACAGATACCTTAGGAACTTTCTTAGGTCTAGGCATTATTTTTTTAATAAATTATTTTTAATAAGAACTTCCATACCTGGTGTTAAACCTCTTCCAAAAGAACTTTTAGGTTTTTTATAATCTTTTTTAAATTGTTTAGCGCCTTTAGATTGATAACCTTTTCCTGGTGTTAATGATCTAATAGATTCACCTGTTTGTTTTTTATATTCTTTTGCAGCTTGTCTATCATTTTGTTTCATTACTCTATTCATAGGTTCTTTAGGAGTAGATTGTTTTTTCTTTGCTTGTCTTTTTGCTAATCCTTTAACTGCTTTTTTTACTCCTTTTTTAGCAAGATATGTTCCTGCTGCTCTAGCAAGTGTAGATACTATTAGAGGTGCTACCATTATTTGTCTCCTATGGGTATAAATATAAATTACCATTTGTTTCAGCATATAGCTTCATTAAGTCTGGTAATGTTTTTAAATTAGAGGTTAGATCTGTTTGTAATGCTGTACGTAAACCATCATTATATTGTGTAGGATAACCATTAGTTACACAATGAGCTATGAATCTATCATTCTCTGGGAATTTCATAATCATTATTTGTCTCCTACTTAGGTCGTGATATTATAATTTAATTTTTGTATTAAAATTACTTTTAGTTGGTTTACCTGTTTTTAAATTTAATGGAGAAGTCATACGAGGTTTTCCTAGATTACCTGCAAGAGACATACTTGCCATTTTCTTTTTTTGATCTGCTTTTTTCTTTTTATCAGCTGCTGTTATTTTTACAGGTTTATAATTAGGTGCATTCTTTGCCATTACTTGTCTCCTACGACCTTAAGACCTATGCGTTCTAGGTCTGATTGAAATTCTTTTTTAAGTTTAGTATCAGCTTTTAGTTCTCGTTCTACTTCTTCCTTAGAAGGTCTACCACGTTTTTGTATGTAACCTTTCTCTACAAGATACTTAGAAGCTTGTACTCCCTTTGCATCATTATCACGAGAAGCATGAATAAGAGCCTTAAGCCCTAAAGCTTTAAGGCGAATGTCTAATTCATCTCTCCATGACTGTATCATGTTCTTTAACTCCGGGATTGTATCATTAGCTAGTTTATTCCAATGATCCCAAGATCCTAGAGTATCTATTGCAAATTCGTATTCATAACCTGGGATGTGATCATACGCCATATAGATCTTTTTCATAGATTTATATGTAATACCATCACGTTCAATGTCCTCATCCTTGGTCGTAAAGACAGGGGGATACTTGTTAGTATCCACCCCATGTCTTAGTTCCCAGAAAAGGGATTGAGTGCGATAACGACCTAAGTCGTCTTTGTAAGAATTATTTTCCATAATACCTAAATATTATAACATAAAAGAGGATCAATGTCAAGCATTTTCTCAAGACATAGGTATCCTCTTCATCATATTTGGATTCAGTTACTAAGGACTAAGTACTAGTTAAGTTTCGTTAAGAAACTAAATTAACTTAGTTAATACAAATATTTTATCATATTTTTAAAGAAAAGTCAATAGTATTTAATAAAATAATTAATTTAAATTACTTATCAGTAGACACTACCTCCTAAGTAGCGAAGCTATGCGAGAGGTCGCACTTACCTCGAGCACAATTTTTAGTTCCCTAGATATCAATAATTTCTGTGAGATATTTTTTTCTTGTAATTCACTTAAACCTAGGTAGGGTATTCCCCCTTGGTAGGGGGTACATGAGCCTAGTTCCTAGCTGAGACATACCTTCTTGTAACTTGTATAGCAATTTTATTACTAGTCGCACTATTATGTTATTGATTTATCTAGATATTTTATTATAGGATCAAAGGTATTTACCATTCCCATATAAACTACCATATAAGTTCCTTTAACCACTGCTCTCTGTATGGTTATACCGCTCCGCAGCCGCTAGGGCTGACACACTCAACGATTGACTAGGTAAACTGTCTGCTAATCCATGATAATTGGTAAGCATCACATACGAGCTAAAGCTCGTTGTGCCTGCTAACCAATTCTAATGGAACACAGCCACTTGACCTAGAACCACAATCGAGTGTGTGACTATCACATATATTACAATTTATTAGGAGATTACTATGTTATATTTTCAAACCTCAGAAGTTAATTGTTCATGCCGTATTTGCAAAGATCAGTGGACTGTTTTAGTTCCTGTAACTAATCACGATGTAGACGAAGTTATTACCATCTGCAACAAATGTGATGATAATTTACCAACTTGGATTTAAGGAGAATATTATGAACGAAATCAAAATTCAACTAACTGATACAGATTGGAACGACATTGAAAGTGCAATCAAAAAAGTTCTAATCAAACATCTTGGCAATCCAACAGATGATAAACACCCAATCTTCGGATTGGAAGAAAATCAATTCTGTTTCACTGCAGAAGCAGGTTGCATTGATACATTTAATTACCTACTAAAAATTTCTAAATAAGGAGACTATTATGAAAGAAGAAATCAATGAATATATTATTAACCTTATAGCAGATGGTGAAGATGAATGGAGTACTAAACACGACATGAAGTTCTTGGAATACCAAGCTGTCGTAGGTGCATTACTAGATGCTAATCTTATTAAACTTCCTTAGGAGAAACTTATGGACCAACTAATCGTTCTTATCAAATATACTAATCAAGACAATCTGTTCTATCTTGATCCTATCTTCAAAACTGTTGAGGAGTTCACTGATGAGCTCTTCAACGATGGTTGGAGATTCTTCTCTTATCAAAAGTATTCTACTATTGATTACCCTGAGTTCCTTGCTTCACAACAAGAAGAACTTGACAAAGAGTTCAATGAAGAGCCTGTCGAGCAAGTCGACCGTAAGCAGTATTATGACATCAAGCGTAGACTCAGTGCTATCGAGACTAAACTACGATCTAAACATCTTCGTAGTTTGCTTGGTGTTTTCAAGATTCCTTCCATTTGGCACAAGCCTAAAGATGTAACGCTTGATCATCGTCTAATGGGTTGGGATAATGACAGAGAGCTATCAGAATCAGAAAGTGATTCAATGTGGATAGAACCTGTTGAGATTTACTAAGATGTATAATGAGAAAGCAAAGCTCTGCCCGTTGGTTGAGAGCTTTGTTTCTCGGAAAAATTAAATTTAACTTTAGGAGATTATATTATGGCAACAACTAATACACAAACTTACAATAACAATTTCGATATTGCTAAATTTTTCGAGGTTGTAAAAGATGCACCAGCTGGTACTCGTTTGTATCTTGCTCAGGTCTTACTTGACAATGCTTCACAGATGATGAGTCGTCAACAGCGTGAACTACGAGCTCAAGTGGAAGATCTAGTAGATGAATTACAAACAGTTAGAGATGCTCGTAAGAAATACTACGACCAACTTGAGCGTTCAACAAACGTTAAAGGTTAATCAAAATTGGGTGGCAGTTTCAATACTGCTACCCTTTTTTTGTTCATTTAACTTTTTGGAGAGTGTTATGAATTTTATATCTGCGTGTAACTATGATACACTGCTTGAGATTTACTGTGTAGTGTGGTATAGTAAGTTCAAGAGGTTTCCTGCTAGGTCTAAAAAACAACTTGACCGTGCTACTCTGGAACGACGGATAGATTTACTCCGTCGCCACAGATAACACCTTCGTTGTTGTGCACAGGATAGCCCATTTTATTTTAGGAGAAATCAATTATGTTACGAACAAAAGATAAATACTTTGAGATCTTAGTGCGTGAGGAGAATATGATTAAGTACCATATTCGTGCTAATGATCAGCAACAAGCTGAACGAATCTTACAAGATCACTCTAATTATTATGGTGATCAGCATAGCAAAATTGTAGCAACAGATAAACATATTATAGATATTGGAGAATGCAATGTTCCTTTTTGAAATCATAGTTTGGATACTAGTAGGATTAGTCTATTTAGGTGGAGTCTTTTGGGCTTTTAAAGATTGGATTGATATGGATAATTTATTATTTCATGAAGAAGAACCATGGAATAATAATGAAGACAAGCATATTGAAATATAATGCGAGTCTGCCCTTTACAGGGCGCAGGGCATCCTCTTCGGAGTGATGTATTTTTGTAATCAATAGGAGAAGTCAACATGAAACCTATAGTAATGCATGATCTTGCTACTCAAATAAGCAAGCACGATGTGCTTAATTATCTTAGAGAGCAAGGTTATGAGGTAATAAACAGGATAGCTTTTTATGAAAAGTGGGAGTGGGATAGTCACTTTGGTAGGAATAAAGTCCAATTAGTTTATACTTTAGAACATGCTGTTGGATTCTACGACCAAGAAGATCATAGATTTAGACGAGCCTTCTGTATATCTGATCAAGGTAAATACAAACCAGATGCATGGAACTTTCATATCTATGATGTCTATACTAATAACTGCGTTGAGCTCAGTTTAATTACAGTAAGAGGACACAATGGCAGAAATTATGGTACAGATTCATCTATAGCAGACGGTATATACTATGGTATTAAAGGTCTTGATTGTTTCTATAAAGATGGTAGACTCAAGCGTGGCTTTGGTGGACATCTTAATCGTAGACTATCAGGCTTTAGTAGTAACTCTAGAACTACTGCAATTATGTTAAGTATTGCAGTAAATAGTCTTGACATGACAGATGATAGAGACAATCCAACTCAAGCTATCTGTAACAAATTTGGTATACAAGATAGAGGATTATTTAGTCATTGTCATTTTAACAAACATATAGTTACACTAAAACCAAAACTTAAAAGAGTTTGTTTATCAGGTAAAGTAGTTTATATACTTAAATCAGAAGATCCAGAAGCTCATGGTTATGAAGTAGATACTGCTAGAGATTCATATAGTTCTTCTACTTATTATTATAAACTACCTAACGAAATCTATGTTGATGAAGAATATGTAGATAGAAATAGTGTAGTTATGAAAGAGTGTGACCATTGTAATCGTGAGCATATTGATGAGTATATGATTGTTCATAAAGGTGAAACTTTATGTCTTAATTGTGCACCTTACAATTATGCAATACAAAATTACAGTTGTCAAGTAGAAGACTTACTGCAATTTAAAGCGACAAAAGTAAAAGCAAATCCTCTTTACTTTGGTATAGAACTTGAGTATGAGTCCGCTCATAAGATGCGTAAGACTAGAATCTACACAGGAAATAAGCTTAAAGATCATGCACTTATGAAGCATGATGGTTCGCTTAGAGATGGTGTAGAAGTAGTTAGTTGTCCCGCTGAGTTTGATATTCACAAACCTTTATACAAATCATTCCTTGATGATTTGCCCGACAACATTACAGTATCAAATAGAACAGGCATGCATGTCCATGTATCTCGTAATGCTTTGTCACCACTTCAAGAAGGTCGTATCATTGACTTTATGAATCGCAGTGACAATCAAAACTTTATACGTAAGATAGCTATGCGTGAGTCTAATAACTATCAAAGACCTTATGATCATAGTTTACGAACAGCATTACGAGTTCGTAAAAAGATTAAAGATGGTGAAGGTTTATATTCTTATCCAAAGTATTCTAATCTTAATCTAAGTAAAAGATATACCATTGAGTTCCGTGTATTCAGTACACCTAGAACTTATAAAGAGTTTATGATTAAGATGGAATTTGTAAAAGCATTGGTTGACTATTGTCAACTAGCGTGGTACAATGTAGGACTAAAGAGCCAGTCCTACTATGAAAATTTTACTAACTGGCTCAGTGAACAACGCAAATCATACAGTAATTTGTATAATTTTTGTAAGGAGAAGTCATTATGTGCATAGCAATTTATAAACCAAAAGATAAACATATTAAGAAAGAAACTCTTAACCTATGTTATCAAAACAATCCTGATGGTGCAGGCTTTATGTTTGCAGAAGATAAAGAACTTAAGATACAAAAAGGTTTCTTTAACTTTGAAAAGTTTTACAAAGCTTACAAGAAACATGAAGCTAAGAAATGTGTCATCCACTTCCGTATTAAAACACACGGCAAAGTAGATGAAACAAACTGTCATCCATTTTATATTAACAATTCAATGGGCTTTGTACATAATGGTACAATCACAGGCTTTGGTAATGATACATTCAGTGATACTATACAGTTCAATGAAGGTATCTTACAAAAACTTGTAGGTAAATGGGGTAATCTTGCATTGTTTCAAGACCCTATTGTAGATCTTATTGAGAATCGTATTGGTTGGAGCAAACTTATTATGCTTGATCGACATGGTAATCATAAGATCTTTAATGAAGAGAAAGGTGAGTGGGATAATGGTGTATGGTATTCTAATAAATCATACCAACCTGCACCTAAGTATCCTGTTCAAACAGCATGGACTAAGTATGACTGGGGTAGATATAGTAAACAGCTTACGCACTCGGTCTCTCCCGAGCCGATTGCTCAGTCTGTTTTTAAAGTAGGTGACTCATGTATAGTAACAGATACTATTAAAGATCAAACAACAGGAGCTCAACTTGATGTTGGTGAGTGGGTTGAGATTGTTGCATGTAACAAGAATGGTACTGTAGATATTGCATGTGATGAAGGTGATACAACAAGACCATTTATATTCTATAACATATCTACAAAGAGGTTAATGAAAGATGAATATGCAGAATATTGGGATTAATAAGATGACATTTATACAAAAGTATGGTATAATATTAATACTAAGTGTTATATGTTTCAATGTAGTTGCAGAAACTATAACGATTTATAATCCAGACGGTACTATTACTGTGTGTGAAGTTAATAAACAAACAGGAACTATGTACTGTATCTAACTAGGAATAATATTATGCGGTGCTATGCATGTAATAAAAATCTAAATGACTTTGAATCTACCCGTAAGGATAGTGAAGGTAACTATTTAGATCTATGTAATCATTGTTATCACGAGATTCAAGCAGATATTAATGCTGAAGAAAGACAAGATCTTTCTGAAGGCAATGATGAAATGTTTGATGATGATGATGAATGGATAGAACTAGATTTTGATTTAGACGAGGAGTAGAGCATAAGCCCAGCGGTGAGCTGGGCTAGTGCGTATACGACGCAATTACTTATTGCAAACGTACATTGTTACTTCAAAGCCGAAACGCATTTCAGTTGCTGTAGGTTTTGTCCACATATTGTGTTCTCCTTTCGAGTAAAGTAATATACTTTTACTAGTATATAATGTATATTATACACTATATGTGTAGAATTTGCATCGGTTGTTGTATGATTTACAACTAAGGATTATTATGAAAAAGAAAATAAAAAAGTTATTAGATAAACAATTTAAATATGTATCTCAATTGCATAGAATATCTTTTAAAGATTCATTACAAGGTAATAGATACAGATATTTACTTGAACAATTAAGTTATCGTATGGCTGATACTATAGAGGAGATTGATGAGCAAATTTCTTAGACATTTACCCTGTCCTAAGTGTCGTAGTAAAGATAACTTAGGAGAGTATGATGACCATTTTTATTGTTTTGGTTGTCAGTATTACAAAACAAAACAAGACCTGGAGTCGTTGCGTAGTAGACTAAAAGAGAAACGACCCAGTAATGTAGTAACCACCAGTGTGCTACATACAACGGAAGAGCTACCTCAAGTAGCTATGAAGTGGTTACTGTCTTATGGTATTACACTTAACGAAATAGTAAAATATAATTTCCAATGGTGTACTGACAATGGAACATTGATTTTACTTAACACTGGTAACTACTGGCAGGGTAGATCATTTAAATCTTATGGTCCTAAATATTTAAGTCATGGTCCTAAACCCTTGACAGTTTACGGAAAATCTGCTACAATAATTCTAACAGAAGATATTTTATCAGCGATAAAAGTATCTAGGAATCAGCTAGTCTGCTCCGCTCCCTTGTTGGGGAGCAGCCTCGCTTCTAATTTTGAAGAAGAGTTAGTAAACAATTACCAGACGGTATACGTCTGGTTAGATAGAGACAAAGCAAAGAATGCAATAAAGATAAAGAACAGATTAAAAAGTTTAGGATTAGAAAGTAAAGCAATCATTACTAACTTAGATCCTAAGGAGTATAACAATAAGGAGATTGAACAGTGGTTGAAGAACAGATAATTAAATTGTTCTGTACTGATAAAGAATACTATTCCAAGTATTACAAGTATGTTAATCTTAACTACATTAAGTCTAACTATACTAGTCATTACAAATTATTTAACAGTATAGACAGTTACTACAATGCTTATCCAGATAAAGAAAGTATTAGTACAACAGAATTAGAATTACAATACAACAGTAATTATTTATTACAAGAAGCTGAACGTAAAGAGTTAACGCTTCTTGTTACCCGAATCTTTGAAGCTGAAATCACCAACAAAGATGCTGTAGTAAATCTCCTAAACGAGCATCGCAGGCGAGGATTAGCTGGTAACCTCGCCAAGCTTGCTCTCGATGTAGAAGATGGGAGTGCTGATCCACAAAGCTTAATAGAAAAGTTTAAAGACTTTGAAGTAGATGAAGTAACTGATAAAAAGTTTGACTTTCAAAACATGAGTCTTAAACATATATATGATGAGCAAGATAACTATCCAGGTCTACGATGGAGACTTAATTGGCTTAACAAATCACTAGGTAGTCTACGCAAAGGAAACTTTGGTTTCCTCTTTGCTAGACCAGAAACAGGTAAAACTACGTTCTTAGCTAGTGAAATTACTCACATGATTAAACAAACAGATGGTGATATAATATGGTTCAATAACGAAGAAAGTAATAGAGTAGTTGCAGATAGAATTAACCAAGCCTTTGCAGGTGTTGAACGTAGAATACTTAAAGGGCAGCAGCAAGCTGCCTATGAAAAACAATATGAAGATATAGTAGGAGATCGAATTAAATTAGTAGGTAATGAAATTACAGAGTCTACTGATCCTAAGAAAATTGAAGAGATACTTAAAGTTACTAACCCTGCATTAATTATCTTTGACCAAATAGATAAGATTAAAGGATTCAAAGCAGATCGTAATGACTTAGAACTTAAAGCTATCTATCAATGGGCTCGTGAGATTGCAAAGAAATATGCACCAGTAATTGCAGTATCACAAGCATCAGGTGAAGCTGATGGTAAGCTATGGCTTACAATGAACATGGTAGATGGTAGTAAAACAAGTAAACAAGGTGAGGCTGACTGGATGTTAGGTATAGGTAAAGAAGCAGACAACACTAGTAGACTTAGATACTTCAACATATTGAAGAACAAGTTGCCAGGTGATGATGATACTTTACCTGACTTACGTCATGGCAGTACTCAAGTATTAATTAAACCAGAGATAGCTAGATATGAAGACATCTAAACCATACATAACACTTGATGTAGAAACAACTACATCTAATAAAGGTAACCCATTTGATCAAACCAATAAGCTATGTTATATTGGAATAGATGATCAAGTGTTTAATATCGAGTATGATGTTGAGCCCTACAAGGATAATCTCCTAAAGGTACAAGAGTCAATAGACTCTGCCACTGTTCTTGTGGGGTTTAATATCAAATTCGATTTACATTGGCTAGCAAGGTATGGAATTACCTTTGCTACTAAACGTATATGGGACTGTCAAGTAGTACAGTTTATACTTGACGGACAATCAAACCCATATCCTAGTCTTAATGGTGTTGCTGAACACTACGGATTAGA
>Ga0208644_1001600_pt1 | contig 18793 bp, 28 predicted proteins | sample VirMetDEL_Nov_18_FD_184517 | JGI IMG/M metagenome (GOLD analysis project Ga0208644, IMG submission 184517) | Aqueous microbial communities from the Delaware River and Bay under freshwater to marine salinity gradient to study organic matter... | ecosystem: Environmental > Aquatic > Marine >... | reverse complement strand
GTTTTCGTTTTTTCAGTGGCGTAATTAAAACCCCCCAGTTATGAATGATGAGTTAAAACTATGGAAAGCGATACAACAGGAGTGCATAGAGAGCCTTAAAAAGCACGGTGCAATACTGGAGGCCGTCACGGATAGAGGGCAAGCTGTAATAAGAAAAAATCCTGCGGTCGAAACTTTGGCAAAGGCTGAAAAGAAAATACAGGAATTAGAAAAGCTGGTAGCAAGTGGACTCGACCTGGACTGAAAATATAATTGAACGCTACTGCGTTTTAACGGAAGACGAACACGCAGGCAAGCCAGTTAAATTACTAGACTGGCAGCGGCACCTCATTAGGGAAAGCCAGGGCAAACGAATGGTCTGGCTAGAGATCCCTAGAAAAAATGGTAAGTCCGCATTTATTGCCATGCTAGCCATTGCTCACATGCTGGAGGGTTATAAGAATAACAGCAACCCGCAGGTAGTATTAGCAGCAGCCACCAGGGAACAGGCGGGCATTCTCTTTGCTTACGTGCGTAACATGGTCCTGTTTAATCCAGAGTTACAGAAAGTCCTGGAGCCATACCGCAAAGAGATACGCCTGAAAGGGAAGCCAGGATTTCTAAAGACGCTAACTAGCGACGGCGGTAGTAACCACGGACTTAACCCTAGCCTTATTCTGTGTGACGAAATACACGCCTGGAATGAGGTAAAAGGGCCAGATTTATGGGAGGCTTTACGTACTTCGATGGCAGCAAGACCCAGTAAAATGGTAGCAATTACCACAGCTGGAGGCGCATATACGTTCGCTCACAAGTGGCACGAATACGCCAAGCAAGTAGAGGAAAGGCCCGAAATAGACCCCGCGTGGCTGACGATTATCTACGGCGCAGACGATAATGAAGACCCACACGACCCAAAGGTATGGGCAAAGGCCAACCCTAGCCTAGGCGTAACGGTCAGTATGCAGTACCTGGAGGAACTGAGCAATACAGCCAAGTACGACGAACCCACATTGCTGTCATTGCGTAAGCTGCACCTGAACCAGTGGGCGGGCAGCGCACAGCCATACATAGAGCTAAACAAATGGCTAAAGTGTTCGGTAAAGAAAAAGAACGTTGCAAACTGGCGATGCTTTCTGGGCGTTGACTTAGCCGCAGTAAACGACTTTACCGCCTATGCTGTGCTGTATTTCAATGGCGAGCAGTTCCATACGATACAATACTACCAGATTACGGACCACGCCATGGGCAAGCGTAAAAACAAATACCCGAACCTGGTCCGCAACTGGGCAAAGAATGGCAACCTAGAAATAGTAAAAGGCGAGGTGACGACCACAGCGCACCGCTTGGCGATCATTGAACGCATTATGCAAGCGCACCCAGTGGAGGGTATTTTCTTTGACCCATGGAATGCAGCCGAGACGGTGGACACTATGCGCCAGCGCTACGGTAAAAACTTCTGTTACGAGGTGAGGCAGTCGGCCTTAATGATTAACGAGCCCATGAAGCTGCTTTACCGCAGCGTGGTAACAGGTAGCTTGACGCATGACGGCAACCCAGTTACGGCATGGATGATCGCTAATACTAGCCTTCACATTGATAAGAATGACAACTGGACATTTCAAAAAGATAAGGCCCCGGACCGCATAGACGGAACGGCCGCAATCCTAACGGCAATGGCTGGTTATGTGCACAACGCAAGTACCGGAATGAGTATTTACGATGCTGAAGAAATTATTTTTGTGTAGTTAAATTTTTTTTATTAAACTTTGCGTAGTATGGCGAGCTTATACGAACGCGTTAAACGCAGCATTTCAGGCGTGGTCAATCCACGCCCTTGGCTTATTAACTTATTCGGAGGCACAGGAACGAGCGCCGGAGAAGATGTAAGTACCACAAACGCACCAAAGGTTGCAGCGGTTTACGCCTGCGTCAACCTTATAGCGGACACGATTAGCAGCCTTCCATTTCGCCTTATTCGCGAAACGGAAGAGGGTACGGTATATGTTGGCGGGTCGATTGACAACTTAGTCCGCTACGCACCGAACAGCAGCTACAACAGTTTTACTTTCCGTAAAGCTATGCTTACCCAGCTTTTGCTGCGTGGAAACGCTTACGTACTTCCCATGCGGGAAGGCACCAGCCTTTCAGGCTTTGAACTTGTAGACACGGATTTAGTCACAATCAATACCACTAGCGGAAAGCTTATTTATGAGGTGCATTTAACAAATGGCATCAAATTAAGACTAGACCCTAGCCAGATTATACACCTAAAACTGTGGACTTTAGACGGCATTAACGGAGTTAGCCCTGTTACTTATGCACGTGAAACCATAGGCACAAACATGGCAGCCACGAAACACCTAGGCAGTTTCTACGGCCGCGGTGCTACGCCTAAAGGAATACTACAAATCCAGGGAACTATTCGCGACGCTGACCGCGTGCGCCAGATTGGCCAACAGTTTGACGCGCGTTACGCTGGCGACAACGCCGGGGGCACCGCGGTACTTACCGAAGGCGCTGAATACAAGCCTGTGGCTATGAGCATGCGCGAAAGCCAGTTCTTGGAAACGCTACGTTTTGGCGTAGAAGAAATCTGTCGCCTTTACAAGGTGCCACCTCACAAGGTCGGACACATGGAGGGCGCAGGATACTCCAACAGCATCGAGGCACAAAATGCACAGTTTGTTACTGACTGCATTCGCCCGCTGGTCGAGCTTATCGAAATGGAGTTTACAAACAAAATTTTAAGCGGTAACCGCCGATTTAATTTAGACATGCGTGCGCTAATGCGTGGGGACATTATGACCCAGGTGCAGCGTAACGTATCTTATTGGAACATCGGGGTCATGAGCGCAAACGAAATTCGTAAGGAGGAAGGCTTAGCACCTATTGCCGACGGCGATACGTATAACAAGCCTATGCACATGAGCCCACAAAATGACGTAACAAATGGACAACAAGGAGACACGCAGCCTACCCCTGCCGAGTGATGTAGAAGGACGAAACGTTAGCGGATACGCCGCAAACTTTCGAGAATATGACATGGGTACTTTTAGGGAGCGCATCGAGCGTAGCGCCTTCGATAACTTGGACGCTTACGACATCCACGCTTTATACAATCACGATTACGACAAAGTACTGGCCCGAAGAAATAAAGGTAAAGGAACCTTAGAGCTTACCACAGATGAAACAGGCCTGCGCTTTGGCTTTGAGTTACCAGATACCTCAACAGGCAACGAGGTGCGCACGTTAGTACAGCGTGGCGACGTTGATCAAGCCAGCTGGGCATTTACCGTTAAGAGCGAAGAATGGCTAGACGTGCGCAGCGAAAAGCCTTTGCGAGTCATTAAAGAGGTGGGCGAAATTTACGATATTAGCCTAACGCCGAGGGGCGCAAATCCTACTACCTCCGTGGCCTTACGTAGCCTGGAGGCAGCCAAATCAGATTACGTAGAACCCGAACAGCCGGAAGCTGTAATAGAAACAAAACCTGAAAACGTGGAAAACGTAGAAAACACAGAGGAGCGCGCAGCGAACTTCGTAGACGCGTCCGCAGTACAGGGCAAGCTCTCTAAAAGCGAAGAGCGTGACCTGGCAAAATTCAACATTGTAAAGGCCATTAACGAGGCTCGTAACGGTAAGCTTACGGGTGTTGAGGCTGAAATTAACCAGGAGGGTATTAACGAAAAGCGCAAGCTGAACCAGGACTTCCGTGATTCTCACGCAGTCAACCTTCCCGAAATGATGTTTAAGCGTGCCCAGACTGCTGGTGGCGCTACAACTGGTTCGGACTTGGTTTTCACCGAGCCTGGCCGTTACGTTGATTTTCTTTATCCAAATACTCCTATGCTCGGACTTTGTTCTGTTGCTGAGAATTTGGTAGGTAACGTTGACTTCCCTAAGCAGACTTCTAGCTATGACTTGAACTGGCAGACTGAGACTGGAACCGACACCGCCCAGGATATCAACTTTGACAAAATCAGCATGAGCCCTAAGCGTGCTGTAATCACCGCGTCAATGTCAAACCAATTGCTCCGCCAGGAGTATAGCCGTGGCATTGAGTCTCGTATCATCCAGCAGCTTAACGCCTCTTTCAACAAAGGATTGGAAAACGCTGTATTGAACGGTACAGGTGCTTCTAACCAGCCTACTGGTATTTACACCGCTTTGGCTGCACAAGCTATCAGCTTGGGTGCTATCGACTTCGACGATTTGGTCGACATGGAAGCAGCTTTGGCTGAGAACGACGCTTTGGCTGGTACCTTGGCTTACGTTACTCACCCCAACGTTGTCGCTAAATTGAAGAAAACCAAAGTAGACGCAGGTTCTGGCCGCTTCCTTGTTGAAGGCATGCTCGACCCAGTTAAGACTGCTAACGGTTACAACATCTACAACACCACAATTTCTAAGAAGACGGCCGGAACGCCTGACACTTACGGAATCGTATTTGGTAACTTTAGCGACGTACAGATCGGTTTCTGGGGCGGTGCCACTTTGATGGTAGACCCTTACACTAACATGAAATCTTCAATCGTAGAAGTTTACGTTGAGCGCTTCATGGACGTAGCCGTATTGCGTGACGAGTCCTTTGCATTGGCAACCGACGTTACTATCTAACAATGGCAAACAGCATTACATATACACCGCAGCTTATTAACCTGAACGAAATCAAAAGTTTCGTTCGGGTTGATGGCAGCGACGACGACAACCTTTTGACCTTCCTTTATGAGGCAGCGTGTGAAGAGGCGCTGTCTTATGCGCATGTGGTGTTAGGTAGTGCGACAATTACTAGCGATACAGTATGGGCAGGCTCTTATGAGCTGCCCTACTGGCCGCTGGGTACTATTACCTCCGTCCATGTTTTTATAGACGGAATTAGCACAGAGGACACCGAGTACGATCTGTTAGACGGCGTTATCAGCCCAAGCATTGGGGAAGAGGGCGACCGCATGGTAATTGTGTACAGCGCAGGGTACACCTCTATGCCTAAAGACATTAAACACGCTATTTACCAGCGTATCAAATTCGGGTACGATTTCGGCGACGATATGCCGTACAATGTCGGCCCTCGTTTCTTTGACCGCATCGTCGGTCGTTATCGCAGAAATTTTGCATGACCCTAGACCGCCGCGTAACCCTTTACGAACCGACCACGACCGTAAACAATAGTGGCCAGGTAAAGCGCAGCTATGCTAGCGCCGGGACCTACTATGCCCAAGAGGTAATACCAGGACTAGAGGTTGCAGGTAGCGAAAATTTTGTAAATGACCAAATGCAAAGCCAGTACGTAGTGAACTGGCGTTTGCGATACCAGACTTCTGTCACGGCAGACTGGAAGCTGGAATACAACGGAAAGGTGTACGACATTATTAGCGTTACTCCAGAGGGCCGCAAGCGCTTCATTTTGGTAAAGACTAAATTGCGCGACAATGGCAGGCTCTAAAGTTTATTTACGAAGCCAGTCCGGAAGGGTTGAAAATTTCGACCAGTTCCGCGCTAGACTGCGCAAGCTTGGTACTTCGGACAGTATGCGATTCCGCGAGGTGCGTAACCTTTTAATGAAGGAGGCGCAGCCATTAGTCACCGCGGCGCGTCAGGCAGCTTATGAAGACAGCCTGGCCCAACGCTCAGGAACGACTAAACAAAGAGGTGCGGGCGGTTCAGCTTTCCGTAACCTTTACAGTTCCATAGGTAAATGGAAAAACAAAGGAAATAAGAAAGCTTACGTAGTAGTAGGATTACTTAGCCAGAGAAAGAAAGGTGCTTACTATGCACCCTGGCAGCTCTTTGGCGGTACTGCCAAAAACTTCGAGGCTAAAGACTTTATAGGTAAAGCGGTAGATAACACAAGCGTAGTGGAAAAAGCGCAGACGTTAATGCAGAGGCATCTACTAAAACGCATAACTTCGATACTGCGATGAATTACCTACAATACATATACGACGCGGTAAGCACGGCGACCACGGACGACGTGTACGCGCTAGCAGCACCGCAGGGCATTACAACGGACTACATTGTAATAACCGTGCAAGGCGTCCAGGTCGAAGAGAATAAAGACCTAGAGCCAGCAGAGACCATTAACGCCACCCTGTTTTTTCACTACTCCGACGCTGACGCAGCGCAAGCGGAGTTAGCAATTATCAGGGACGCGATTAAAACAGACTTAGATTACGTAACAGCGACCTTAGATGGCATCCAGTTTTTTTACGACGACGTTAACGAGCAGGTACTGTTAGCAGCAGATTTTATTTTCATTCTTAAACCATAAAAAAATGGCAAGTATTTCAGGCGGTGAATACCGTATTTTACTATCCGTAGACGGAGGCTCCACCTACAAGTCCTTCGCTCTAGAAAGTGATTCGTCTTTTGAGATGAACGCAGAAACGCGCGAGTGCACGTCTAAAGACGACGCTGTATACCGCAAGTATATTACTAGCGCAAAAACGTGGACCATTTCCGGAAGCGCTTTGTTTGGTGACGACTCAGCCACTAGCTGGAACCCAGACGACTTGTATACCTATATCGGTGCAGAGGTAGACGTTAAAATTACGCAATGTGCTGCGGGTAGCTCTACCCCTGTTTCAGGTGAAACCTTCATCCAAGGCGACGCGATCCTAACGCAGCTTTCAGCAAGCTTCCCCGACAAGGACAACGCTATGTTCAACTTCACCCTCCAGGGTAACGGAGCCTGGGCTATTGGAACTGTATAAAAATAACTAGCAATCATGGGAAAAAAGTTCACGCTCGGCGCAGCGATGTTATTTGAGGAAATGACAGGGAAGAGTATTACCGATATGGCGAAGCCAAAAATTAGCGATATGGTAGCAATGCTATACGCTCAGGAATATTGGGACAAAGACAACAAACTGTCATTCGAAGATTTCAAAAAGGATATTTCTACACTGGATTTATCCCAACTTACCGAGCGGCTTAACGGCCCTTTTTCCCAGCCGGCAGCGTAGCGGACGCGCTAGGCATGCTGGTGGGGAGGCTTGGACTATCCAGGCAGGACGCGTTAGCACTCAGTAAGGAAGAGTACGAAGCCGTAGTAGAACACGGCCTAGATAGAATTAAAGACGAGTGGAGGCGAGCCAGATGGCTTGCCACCATTATCGTAAACATAAGTGGAAAGAGCACAAAGAAAACGGTGAAAGAAACGGATCTTTTGCGCTTTCCAGACGAACGTAAAAACAACGGCTTTGCCGAATTTATAAGAACCGCCAAAGATGCTCAACGACGTAAGGAGTAAAGTAGTTTTAGGACTTGATGTTAACGAGTTCCGCCGTGGCATAAGCCAGGTGGACGCTAGCATTAAGAGAATGAGCGGCGGCATGAGTACCCTGGGTAAAGCCATTGGTGCTTCGTTTGTCGTATCTAAGGTGGCTTCATTCACTTCCGAGATAATAAAGCTCGGAAGCGAGACTACGCAAGTACGGGAAGGCTTCAAGCGTTTTGGTAACGAATCCGATTTGCAGGCTATGCGTGAGTCCACGCGCGGATTGGTTACAGACCTGGAGTTAATGAAGACCGCCGTAAAGGCGGGTAACTTTGGTATACCCATTAAGGAAATGGGTACCCTTCTGGAGTTTGCCCAGAGACGTGCAGCGGAAACAGGGGAGGATGTAGATTACCTGGTCAATAGTATTGTGACAGGTATTGGCCGCAAGAGTCCGATGATCTTGGACAACCTGGGTATTTCCACGTCACGCCTTAAAGATGAGTTCCACGGTGCCGCTATTGAGGCACAGAGCATTGCAGATGTTACCGCCGCGGTCGGTAAAATCGCAGAAGAGGAACTGGACAAAATGGGTCCAGCCTCCGAAACCGCATCTAACGCCATTGACCGCCTAGCAGTAAGCTGGGAGAATGCGAAAGCAGCAGCTGGCGAAAAAGCCGCCGCTGCTTTTGAGAAGCCCCTAATAGCTTTAGCTGATGGCTTGGACTACATGTCTGCAGGCGGTGGCGTAGGTGAGGCGTATAGGGACATTGTAAAATTTCGCGAAGAGCTAAAGAAACAGCCAGAGCTATTAGCGGAGATTGAGAAGTATAACATTTACGGCCAGTGGGATACAGAGCTGAAAAGCTTACGCGCCGAGATGGAGCAGGAGAATGCTCTATTAAAAGAACAGGAGGAACTTACCGCCTTAATTGCCTCGAATGTCGAAAATATGGCGCGAGGCTATGGAGCTTTTATGCCAGACTTAAACCTGGCGATGTCCGCTAGCCCAAACATAGCAAGGGCACAAACCGTCGACCAGCTTGGCGCTACTGGTTCACTGTTGTATATTGACCAAACCCAGGCAAATGCGCAGCTAGAACAAATAGCCAAAGACCGTAAAAAGGCACTTGACAAATCCCAGGAGGATTTAAAGGCTTATTATGAATGGTTAAATACGACCGTAGAAAACCAGCTAGCCCTAGAGCGTCAGTATAACCAGGAGACCTTAAAAACGTTTGAGCGTGGATTCCAGCGGGACATAGGCTTTTTGCCAGACCTAGAGGAAATCGACTTAATGGAAAATTCGTTTGTGCCTTTGATTGAAAAGGTAGCAGACAAATTCGGCGCAGCTACCGCCGCTGCCCAGGAGTTTGGCGATATACTACGCGCCAGCTTTGAAGCCTCTTTGGTCAACGGCGAAAACTTCTTTGAGGTATTCAAAGACGGTGTAAAGAATTACATTAAACAAATTCTAGCCATGACCGCAGCCACCACAGCCCTGGCGGTAGCCATTGCATTCGTGACTGGTGGAGCGAACTTTAAAAAGGCCTTTAACGTAGTCGGTGGAGCCATGGGCACACCATTTGGCTTTGGAGGTAGCGGCGAGTTTGGCCTGAAGGGTAGAGACTTCTTTTTTGCCATGCAACGTAATGGCGGGGACTTAGCACGTAACGGCGGGTAATGGCAGTACAGAGGCTTACATATGGCGAGTTTGACGGCTACCGATTTTCTATATATTACGAGTCGGACCAGTTCGACCCTGGCTTTTCCCCAGCCCCTGGATTCCAAGGGTATGAGGAAACGGTAGCCAGCTGGTCTTTACGTTACGAGGCAAGGGATTCACGCACGCCAGGAATTATACCCAGCCGCCTGGATTTGGTATTGCTCTTTAGCGACCCATATCTACGCGCATACCTAAAGAATGCCCGCGCAGGAGTGTGGGTAAAGATTCACAAAGGACTGTCTTTGGAGTGGTCAGGCTATTGCATACCAGACCTAGGCAGTATTGAATTGATAAACGGACAGCGCTTTATTACGCTAGTCTTTGGCGATGGATTCGGCATGCTAGACTACCAGTCTAACGAGTACGTATTCAGCAACGTCAAGCCGTTTTCAAATCAGATCATGGAGATATTTAACCGCCTGGAGTTTTCGCGACTGTGGGACGGCATGATCGTAAGCGAGATGCTAAAGGCTGCAAACGCCGGAAGCGGAAAGGATGGCATCTACTGGACAGGCACCACACAGGAAGGGCTGTACTGGAATGAAGATAAAGCCGAATGGGACACCTACCGCAGTGTTATAGACCAGATACTGTATGCCTTTGGGCTGAGAATGTACCAGGAGAAAGGTTACCTGGTCCTGCGTGACCTTTCCGTGGATACCCCTAGCGTATGGAATGCATACGACTGGGCAGGCGACCACGTAGCAGAAATAAGCTATTCAGCCTCTGAGAGCTTCCAAGTATTTGCGGGTGGCACTGAGATGTATTTACCTGCCGTTCGTTCGTCTAAACTCATATTTACCACCTCACAAGACCTAATTAAACTGATTGGTACACGCGCTGCGCGTTTAAATTTTTATGTGGCAGACGTAGCACCTACCGGAACGAACCACCTAGACGGCTACGCCAGCATGGTAGCATACTTTGAGGTAGACGCATATACCAGCCGCACGGACGTTTTCTTTGATGTGTACGCACAGATACGCGTAGGTGCTTACTATTACAACGGCACGGCCTGGACCACTACGCCCAGCCAGTGGATGATCGTAAACAATCACAAAGACACCGTAGAAAACACCACAGGCAGCACGGCTATAATTGCTGGACTACCCTTTGCTATTACGAATTTTCACACGGCAGACCTACCAGAGGCGGGCATTGCTCCCATGTACATTACCTACACCATACAGGAAACGGGAGGCCCATATCCTGGTATTTTGACGGACCATATAGAAAGCACGGTTGAATATTACTACCACGGGGACCTACCAGAAACCACGGTGTACCGCATCGACAACGGCGCACAGCGCAATGGCATTGATCAGGAATACACGCTGAACATTGGCGACCTCACAAGCGCCAGCCCTGCGCCAAAGCAGCTGCGCACATTTTACCTGGAGCCACGCGGAGCGGCTACGCTAGTCCCCAGTAACTGGGATGGCGATGCGTTACTGTATAGCAGCGCTTTGCGTTTGATGAAAAAGAATAGCAGGCCCACGCAGTATTACGAAATGGAAATAGACGCACGCGTGCCCATGAGCCACACCCTTACCTGGGAGTCTCAGAACTACACGCCTATAAACGTGGAGATCAATTCGGACGGCTCTAAGGTTACCTACGTTGAGCAGATAGAAGAAAATCCACAAAGAGACGGTAAATTCCAGCCATGATTAATCTAGAACTACCTAATAATTTAAGCTACTACGTTTATGTCACAGGTGACGGTGGCGTGGTAGAAGACAACCCCTGTACATTATGAAGGAAGACGAGTTTGTAATTATCTTTACTGGAGGCAATTATGCTGCGCCATACTGGGACGCGTATGCCCAATATGTGAGCGCGGATAGTGGCACCCTTGAAAATAGAGACTGTACGATTAACGCTATTGCACGTTTATTATGAGCCAATACTACGACCAGGCTAGCCTTGTAATGATTCCAAGCGGATACAAGGACGGCAAAGTTTACAGCCAGAAACCGTTAAGCACTAGCGGAGAATTAACCTTCACCCGTAACAGTAACGCCACAAGGGTAGATGCCAACGGGTTGATTGAAAAGGTGCGTACCAATAGCCTCTTGCAGAGCAATTCGTTTGATACGACTTGGATAAATAGCAATAGCACCGACACGGGAGGTCAAGCGGACAAAGATGGAGGAACTACGGCTTGGAAAATTGACAAGACGGCTGCAAGTGGCTACATTCGCCAAGCAATTAGCCAAAGCGGTGTGCAGACCTTTAGCGTTTATGCAAAGGCTGGTACTTTAAATTGGGTGCGCTTAATTGCTGATGGTGGAACTTCAACCCCTTCTACTTGGTTTGATTTAGCAAATGGCGTTGTAGGTGCAGCCGACTTTTTTACCATTGATGCAAAAATTGAGGCCGCTGGTAATGGATATTACCGATGCTCAATTTCTTACGAGGTGGGTACTATTGCTGGAGTTAGAATCTATCCAGCCGATGACAACAATGATATAAGCGGAACAAGCGGAAACATCTACATACAAGATGCCCAGCTTGAGCAAGGGTTAGTAGCTACGGACTACATTGAAACCACTACAACGGCAATGAGTGATTTTGCGGGTGTTACCGCCTCAAGCGTTGCGGATGTTCCCCGCCTTGACTATTCGGGGGATTGCCCAAGCCTATTGCTCGAACCTCAACGGACAAATTCTTGTGCATTTAGTGAGTTCATAGGTTCTTACTTTTTTTACACTAATGCAAGTGCTACGAATAACGCTACAACTTCTCCCGAAGGTGTATTGAATGCTGCAAGTATTATTCCAGATGCTACAAGCGGAATACACCAAATAGCATCCTCAAACATTACGGCAAGTGGTTCGTTTACTTTGTCTGCTTTTGTGAAAGCGGGAGAATTAAACAAGGTGGCAATTCGTGAAAGTAACGCTACTGGTGCTTATGCCTCATTTGATTTGTCAACGGGAACAAAAATTGAAGATAATGTTAGCGGTGCTTCGTTTATTGAGTCGTATGCCAACGGCTGGTATCGCATAGGTGTAACCTATACATATAGCGGAAACATTCGTTTAGGTATTAACGCTTTGTCTAATTCCTACACAACGGGCAACCCTTCAAGTGGTGCAACATATTGGAGCAGCAACGGAACGGATAAACTGTATGTATATGGTTTGCAATGCGAATTAGGAGCGACATACCAAACATCCTACCTCCCTTCAAACGGTACTACGGTAACGCGCTTGGCTGACTCTTGTAGCAAGACGGGTATATCTTCCTTAATTGGGCAGACGGAGGGGACTTTGTTCGTAGAGTTTAAAAATTTAGATAATTTCCAAGCATATATTGGAGTTGATAATGGTTCTGTAGGTGATAGGATTATACTTTACGGAACACTTGAGAACAAAGTATTCGTTCAAATTAGAAAATCCTCTTCTACAGTTTTTAGTGCTGGAAGCGGAGTTATTAGCGGAGGAGCAAAAGCGGCCGTAGCATTTGACGCAAGCGGAGCAGTTTTTTATGTGAATGGAACACAAATAGGAAGCGGAAGCGGAACTACCTACGCAAATAATTTAGTTCAGTTTACAATGAACCACGCAAACCAAATAGGTGCAAAAGTTGACCAAGCCCTTGTATTCAAAACCCGCCTTTCAAACGCTGACCTTGCAAACTTGACTACGTTATGAGATTCTTAAAATACGAGTTTACAGCCACTCAATGGAAAGCCGCAAAGGCTAAGATTGAACTTACAGACGAAGACGGTAACACCAGCTGGGACCCAGAAAAGGTAGCTGCCGTGGTGGAGTTAGGGAAGCTGGTAAAGACACCAGCAACCTATGACGAAGAGGGTAACGAGCTTACCCCTGCCACATACGCCAGTAAAATAAGCGTTGACATTCTGTGGGCTGGGGAACCTCTAACCACCTCCTTTGCCTCTTATGTTATATGGCCAGAGCCATGCGGTATACACACGTTTGCCGGATGGGAAGGCCACTACGCAGAAGAGTACTATAAATTATTCCCTAAACCCGTTGTGATCGATGGTGAAGAATGAGTTTTTGGCAGGGTCCTGGATAGGTACAGGTATGACCTTTTTGACCATGCACACGCAGGAATTATTCCTGTTTGGTTTTTTTCTAACATTATTCGTTAATTTAGTCGCACTATGGGACAGATTCAAACCCGCCTTTTTAAGCATTGGAAAACGTCTGGCATTGGCTTGGCGTTGGTTCTTGGCGCTTTGGCGTTAGTCTGGTTCGAGAAAGCCACCCTGTCCGAGTGCGTGCCTTTTTGGGTAGGTGCCTTCGGTTTATTCATTGCTAAGGACAAATGAACAGCCCCTACTTTACCCTGGCCGAGCTAACGCGTACCTCCACTGGACTTATTAATAATCCAGGTCCAGACGAAATCGCTAACCTCGAAGCCCTGGTAGAGAATGTGCTGCACCCTGCAAGAGTAGCCCTGGGGGCCATACGCATTAACAGCGGGTACAGGTCCGAGACTGTTAACCGCATGGTAGGAGGCAGTAAGACCAGCCACCACCTGCGAGGCATGGCAGCTGACTGCGACCACTGGCGCAGCAATACAGACCTGTTTAACTGGATTAAGAATAACTGCAAGTACACACAGCTCATACAGGAGGGCAGCGATCGCCACGGCGACCCCAAATGGATACATGTAAGTTACGACCCTAACGACCTAAGATGTGAAAACCTACGCGCTATTTTTATGGGTAGGCGCGTGCGTTATATCAAGCTGTAAAACGCAGCGAGTAGTAACCACGCCAGGCGAGACCGTAATAGTTACGGAACGCGTCACCGTGGTAGATACCCTAGAGCTTAGGGACACAATCATATTAGAAAAGGAACGCCTGCGCATTGAAATAATGCGTTTACCAGGGGACAGCATCGTGGTGGAAGGCGAGTGCTCCAGCGACACTATTCGCGTGGAGACAACTAAATACGAGTACCATACAGAAGAGTTAGAGCAGTCCAGGGGATGGACCAGGATTCTATTTTTCGTTGCTTTGGTGCTATTTATTCTCGTAATACTTAAGTTTAAATGATTACCCAGGCCCACAGAAACAGTCACGTGCTGACTGTAAAGAATCATGCTAAGCTGTTCCTTATAAGCGACCTGCACTGGGACAACCCCAAGTGCGATCGGAAGACGCTAAAACGGCACCTAGACTTTGCCGTAAAGGAAGGGGCTACTATTGTAGTCAATGGCGATTTTTTCTGTTTGATGCAGGGCAAGTACGACCCAAGGGGTAACAAAAAGGACATTTTGCCAGAGCACAATAAGGCAAATTACCTGGACGCGGTCATCGAAGACGCGGTAGACTGGTTCGCTCCATACGCAAATCATTTGCAGTTCATTGGCTACGGAAACCACGAAACGAACATACTAAAGCGCCTGGAGACGGACCCATTGCGCCGCTTTGTAGACCTTTTTAATTATACCCATAAGCCAGAAAAGCCCTTGTGGCTGGGTGGGTACGGCGGGTGGCTTACGGTACAATTTAAACCTACCAAAACGCAACGCAAGAGCTATATTATTTCATATTTCCACGGCTCTGGAGGCGGTGGCATTGTCACTAAAGGCGTAATACAAAACCAGCGTCAGGATGCCATGACCGAGGGCGCGGACTGCGTTTGGATGGGTCACGTACATGAGCTGTACACCATGGTAACCACCAAAAAGACGCTAGACGCACACCGGATACCCACGCTTAAGGACGTATTGCACGTCCGTACCGCGGCATATAAAGAAGAGTTTGAAGATGGCTACGGAGGCTGGCACATTGAGCGTGGAGCACCGCCTAAACCTATCGGAGGCGTGCTATTAGAGATAGGTGCCAAGCCAGATAAAACCTTGTTTGCTATCCCTACAACTATCACAAATAAGTCACATTGACCAATTTCGTGGAAAAATAGACCGATTCTGGGGAGTTTTTATTAAAATCTTTTTATTTACCTTGGCGGTATGGAAAAAGGATTGTTTAACCCCGAAACGGCACCCGCATGGATGGTTTACACCGTCATGACCGGTATTTGCCTAGCCGCTCTAGCTGCACCATTCGCAGTTATGGCGCTCTTGCGCCCCTGGCTATGACCACTTTAGAAGAGGCCCAGGCCAAATTAGCTCTAGCTACATTGAAGCTAGAAAAGCTACACGACGACTACCAAACGGTAAACCCAGAAGCCATTTACTGGCTCTTACGAATGAAACGAGCTGGCGCAGCCATGAGAGAGGCAAGCCATAAGCTTATGGAATTAGAAAGTTTAGAAATACCTAGCAAAGCAAATGAAAACTAGCACAATTACAAGCGTTCAAGGGAACGGAACATGGGAAGGGCCTCACGGTATGCTTTATTCCTATGAAATTCGCCTGGCGAATGGAGACCACATTCTACTAAACGCAAAAACGAACAATGCATTTATGACTGGCGACGAACTGAATTATGAACTAACAGGTAAAACAGACCGTAACCAGACACCTTACGCAAAGCGCGTAAACCCAAATTTTACAGGACAGCAACGCCCAGTAGGCAGCTACACACCTCCAGCAGGTGGAGACGATCGCAGCAAAGCGATTGAGGTACAGATGGCTTTCAAAGCAGCCATGGAGTATGTATGTGCTAAAAATGAGAATATCGGTAATGTAATGGAGTATGCAAAATTTATCTACGACAGAGTACAAGATGGTAAGCGAGATTTTTAACCGCTGCCTTTTCTGGGAAGAACAAATACGTAAGGGCTACGAAAGCGGTACACCAGAAGACCGTAGCCGCTATTATTCCCAGCATGTAGTCATAATGGATCTTAAAGGATTCATAACGCGAAAGCTTGAAGAATGAATGTTAAACAGAAGGGAAACCGCTTTGAGCAGTTAATCGCGCGTATGCTGCGTCCGTTATTTCCGGACGTGGCTACGTCGCGGGAGCGGGACAGATGGCTGGACAACCAGGGCGTAGACCTGGTAAACACCTACCCTTTTTTGTTTCAGTGTAAGCACGTAGAGCGCGGGCTGGACCCGCATAAGGTACTGGCAGACATGCCAGACATTAATAACCAGTTTAAGGTCCTGCTGTGGAAGAAAAACCGCAAGGGCACGCTGGTCGTTATGACAATAGAAGACGCGGAAGAAATCGCACACATGTTAAAAAGAGACAAAATAATATGAGCCAAGAGGTAAATTCGGACCTGGTACGTACCATCCAGCAAAGCGGATGTAACCAGATGAAAGGCGACATGATACGCTGGCTAGGGGAGCACCCTAAGGCCACGGCATTGGAGCTAGTGAAACATTTTTGTGGTACAATATGGATGGGTTCAGGGACAGAAGATGGAGCATATAAAGAAGGCCAAAATTATAACCTGTGAAGGTGCTAGAATTATTTGCGGGATCTAGAAGCATAGGCAAAGCAGCAGAAGAATTAGGCTACCAAGTATTTAGCACGGATATAGAACCATTTGAAAGCATAGATTACGTGGTAGACTTTATGGACTTTGATTTGCGTAAATTGCCGTGGGTACCGGATATTATTTGGGCTAGCCCGCCTTGTACGAGTTACAGCATAGCAGCAGTAAGCCACCATAGGGAAGGACAGTATCCTATGAGCGAGCTAGCGGTAAAGAGCGACCAAATGGTATTACAGCTTTTAAGGTTAATCAAATTTTTAAAACCTAAATACTGGTTTATTGAAAACCCTAGGGGTATGCTACGGAAAATGCATTTTATGGAAGATTTGAACCGATCAACTGTAACGTATTGCCAATACGGCGACAATAGAATGAAGCCTACCGACATTTGGCACGAAAGTACTTGGGTTCCCCGCGCAATGTGTAAAAATGGCGACAGCTGCCACCAGTCGGCCCCAAGGGGATCAAGAACTGGCACACAAGGTCGAGCAAATGATTACGAACGAAGCAAAATACCACACGAACTATGCCTAGAAGTATTAAGATCCTGCAAAACTACATAGGCTACTGTAAAGGGAAGGGCTGGAAGGTTGACAGCTTGGAGTTAGTGTTTCGTGAGTTTAGTGATTTGGAGAATAGAAATAGGCACACAGAGGACCTTTTATACAAGGCCTGCCTGTTTCTCGCTAAGCTAGACCGCCACCCTTCCCACCTGTACTGGATACAGCGACTTGACGCTGACACACTAGAAAGGGAGCTAGGCCCTGAATTTGATTTACAACACTTTAAAGAGCGCTACAATACATGGAGGCAATTGATGGAATAACAGACCCCTGGGAGTGTGGGAACTACATTCTAAAACAGATGGAAAACGGCTTTACACACAATGGCCGTTTTTTTGTCTACAATGATAGCCGTTATGAAGAGGTAAGCCACGATGCCCTGGAGCTGTTGATACTGCGTATACTTAAAGAAAAGGCCACACAGGCTAAAATTACGCTGATTATTGACCGTCTCAGGTATGAGCTGCCCAAGTACAAGCCGCACAGCATGTACCTGGCATTTAAGGACGGCTACATGGACCCATTTACCTGCATCTTTAAACGTGGGGCATACGACGCACACGTATATGAGCTTATGCCCTTCGATTATGATGCCACAGCGCAGCCAGAAGAGTGGTACAAATTCCTGGATGATGTCTTTGCTGGTGACGATGACAAATCAGAAAAAATAAGCCTACTGCAGGAGTATTTCGGGTACTGCCTTATGCGTGACCTAAACCTACACAAAGCAATTATGCTATATGGTAGCGGTGGTAACGGTAAATCGGTTATATGTGATATACTCGAAGCATTGATGCCACAAAGCACACATTTAGAATGGGCTGAACTAGGCGAACAGCGAGGCTTAGAACGCCTGGCAGACAGCTGGCTGAATGTAAGCACAGAGATAAGCTACAAAGAGAATAGTGCAAGCACAGGATTCAAAAAGGTAGTAGCGGGTGAGACCATAACAGCTAACCCTAAATACAAAAAGCCATTTGATTTTAAGCCTTTCTGTAAGCTTATTTTCGCTTCTAACGGCGTACCACAAACAGAAAGTGATAGCGGAGTATTTAGGCGTTTAATCATTATTAGCCTTAATAACAGCTTTGTAGGGCGTGAAGATTGGGAGCTCACAAATAGACTTATGCAAGAGCTACCAGGCATTTTTAACTGGGCCATAGCAGGCGCAGCACGTTTAAGAGGCCTTCGCCGCTTTACTCATGTGCCTAGTAATATCCAGGAATTACAGGAATACAGGCGCACAATAAACAGCATGCAGGCTTTCTATGATGAGGAACTAACCATGCACGAAAACCAGGAAATGCCCTTTAACGAGTTTTACAGATCCTATTCCAGGTACTGCCTAGAGACAGGTAACAGACCCTTCGCTAGAAACAAGATTAGAGGAGTAGTTAGGCAACTAGACCTTCCACTATTGGTAGAGACACATAGTGATAATACACGCTGGTTCAAGGCCTTACAGCCCATTAATTGGACTGGTGACAGCTCCGCTTTCTAACTACTCACAACTACTTATTTATAATTATATATATATATATATACACTAGCTGAGTATGAAAGTTTTACAAATAGTAGTTATTAGTAGTTAGTATGCCCAACTATCTAAGGCCACGCCATGCCAAGAAACGCACAGACTATCGACAGGAGCGTCTATACAGTTCTAGTCGATGGCGTAAGTACAGACGCTCTATTATTGAGCGTCGTGGTGGAATGTGTGCACACTGTAATGCTACACCCTTGGACATGCATATACACCTAGACCATATCAAACCACTAGCCCAAGGCGGCGAGCCTTATGATGAAGAGAACATCCAAATACTATGTAGAGAATGCCATGGTAAGAAGACAGCTAAAGAAACTTGGGGACGGGGGTAGGGTCGCATCTCATTTGCGGCCTTGCGAAATT
>Ga0208644_1001599_pt1 | contig 18794 bp, 38 predicted proteins | sample VirMetDEL_Nov_18_FD_184517 | JGI IMG/M metagenome (GOLD analysis project Ga0208644, IMG submission 184517) | Aqueous microbial communities from the Delaware River and Bay under freshwater to marine salinity gradient to study organic matter... | ecosystem: Environmental > Aquatic > Marine >... | reverse complement strand
GTCACGCCGTCATCCTCAAACCTAATCGCGGCGCTAACCGACGAAACTGGCACAGGCGCGGCGGTGTTTGCGACTTCGCCGACGTTGGTCACTCCGGCGCTTGGTACACCCTCGGCGGTCGTGCTGACCAATGCCACCGGCCTTCCCCTGACAACGGGCGTCACTGGCGTTCTACCCGAATCCAACGGCGGAACTAACCAGAGCACTTATGCGCAAGGCGACATCCTCTACGCCAGCGCAGCGAACACGCTATCTAAGCTTGCGAAGTCGGCGAGCAGCACGCGGTACCTCTCGAACACCGGGACCTCGAATAATCCCGCCTGGGCGCAGGTCGATCTTTCGAACGGTGTCACCGGAAATTTGCCCGTGGCGAACCTCAACAGCGGAACCTCGGCCAGCTCCTCGACTTTCTGGCGCGGCGATGGGACGTGGGCAACGCCGAGCGGTGGATCTCCGGGCGGATCAGACACTTATGTTCAGTACAACTCAAGCGGCTCATTTGCCGGATCAGCCAATTTTTCGTGGGACAACGCGAATAACCGGCTTTCGGTGGGTAGCGGAGGAGCGACTGCTTTAGGAGGATCTGCGGCGGCGTTAAACGTAAGAGCTACCAATGGAAATATTACATTGCAATCTACGTCTGGCTCTGGCGATTCTGCCGAAGATGGCATCTATTTTTTTGGTGCGGACGGAAATCGCGTTGGGTATCTTCGCGTCGGTGGTGGCGGTGGAAAAATAACGCTAATCAACGAGCGGAGTGGGTCAGTTATTATCGGCAACACGACTACTTCCCCATTGTCGGTAAATGGGGCCACGGTAAATATAGGTCCATCTGTTAACGAAGGCACGGTGACTGACACGGCTCTTTACGTTAGCAATCGAACTGCCACTACTGGCATTACAAAAGTAATGACAGAAGCCGGTCAAGGCCAGTCAACAACCAATCTTGCAGAATGGCGCGGATATAACGCAACCCCTGGAAGCGGAACACTTACTCTCGCTATCGCTGGCGACGGACTTATGCAGTTCCCATCTGTTGCCGAGCCGACCTGCAACTCATCGAATCGCGGAAAACTAACAATGGTCCAGGGGGGCGCAGGCGTGGCGGATACTTTCAGAATGTGTCGGAAGGACGCTGCCGATGCGTATGCGTGGACCGCTTTGTACTAAGGAACTCAAAATGAAAACACTCATCCTACTCGCGGCCTCTATTGCCGCTTACTCACAGGGCACAGTAAATGCCCCTGCCGTAACACTCGACGCCAACGGAACCGCCGCGCTCACTGCGTGGATGTCGGGGCAGACCACGAACGTATCTACCAAGCTCAGCACCGGAATTACGGCGGCGGCAACTTCAATGACCGTGGCGGATGCAACAGGCATCAACGTCAATTCCGTGCTGGTCGTGGACTCCGAGCATATCGGCGTAAGTGCGAAGACCGGAAACGTACTCACGATCACGCGCGGACTTAACACCACGACGGCTGCAACGCACGCGACCGACGCAGTGGTTAAGGAGTTGACTTATCGGACATTCAACTTGCTCGGCAAGGCTATCATCGTGGACGCCATGCGCGCCATAGTGCGCCAGCAACGACAGACGGCGATTAACGCAGCCGTGGCGCAAGCAAACGCGGAGACTGTCGCGGCGGTGCAATGATCTACCCCTCCCATCTCCGCGACGATCTCGAACAAGAGGCCGCTCTTGCGCGGTGGCAGTGGGAGTCTCGGTTTGATGAAAGCCGTACCAAAACCACAAAAGATCAGTTTCTTGCTATTCGCGGGAGGCTCGCGAAGCTGGACTATTTGCGTAAGCAATACTCCACTCGCAGCATGCGGGGCGGCAAAGGCGCGCGGCACTTCAGTCTGGTGAGCGAGCCACAGGCGCCGCCAAACCAGAGAGCGCCGGAAGTGCGGCTGCATCGGGCTCTGGACCGGCTTAAGGCGCTGAACAAACGGCAGTACGACTGCGTGATTGGATACTACTTCGAGGACCTTACTTTGCGCGAAACCGGCGTGGCACTTGGCATCTCCGAGGCGCTGACATCCGGGGAACTGAAGGCGGCGCGAGAAACGCTCAGCCGATTGATGAAACTAATACCGGAGATGCCGCGATTTGCGCGGCTTCCAGAGCACTACTACGCGCCTCCGCTCACGCTCGCGCAGATAGACCACATCGAGCGCATGAAATGGCACCAGCGGACACTTGATGACGCAAAAAGAAAGAGGAAAACATGAAGTTACTGATTATTCTGGCGCTCGCACTTGGACTGCCGGCGCAAGACAGTGTAACCATCACCGTTAAGCGCGGCACGCAAACGCGAACGGCCGAGATTTCCGGCGCGGTCGTCGCCGACGTGTTCAAGGCGCTCGATTACCATGTTGCCACTGGCGGCGGATCGGGCGGCGCAAACGAGACGGACGCGCTTCGCAAGATCATCGTCGGCCAACTGGTGGCGCTGCTACATAGTCTGCCCGGCCATCCGATCCAGCAGACATCAGCCGCGTACCGCGCCGCCGTGGACGCATTCACATCTGGCGCTGAGGCGGCGCCGGTCAAATGACCACCGAACGAGCAACCCGCGCAATCGCGCGAGACTTCGCAAGACTGAACTTTCGCGCCGCCGTTGCAATCGCCAAGTTGGTCCTTCTTCTTACATTGTCCGCTCCGAGGCAGAGTATCTGATCGGTTCTGAATCCTTGCGCCGAGCGCGCGCCGCAAACAAACTTGCTTGCAAGGCCATCGCCGCGTTGTCCTGACACCGTAGAACCTCTTTTCTGAACTCCTCCGCCCCTGGCTCACGCCGGGGGCTTTTTTGTGCCCAAAAATAAATCACACAAAGTTCTTGCAATCGCTCGCGAGCGCGGTTATGATCGTTTTGTGCCGAGTAGAAAATACGAAAATACGAAACTCAACGCGCGAACGGGGGCGGTCAAGATCGACGCCGATCTACATCATCGCGTTGCTGTAGCGGTTCGCCTAAAGAACCCGCCGCAAACGATCACGGCGTTTGTCGAAAACGCGCTACGTATGGCTCTTGGGCCGAAGAGGGCAGTATGATTAACGCTCTGATTCTCGCTTCAGGGTGCGCTATTGCTTGCGGATGCTGTCTCATGCTCGCCGCATTTGACAGCTACGAAATTGATGGCGTTGAAGTCTTTGAAACCGATTGGAAGTGGTTCGCGGTCGGCGTTGGTTTGCTGGTCGGCGGATTGATCGGCGGCGCGGCATTGCTTCCGGGGGCGTGGGCATGACCGAAGCCATCGACATGTGCAAGCATCTGACCGTTGCGACCGTGCGCGGCGATGTCAACGCGCAGTACCACTGGGCCAACCTCATCATGCTCGAAGCGCTGGCACGCGGGGCGAAAGGGCCGGAGGATATGGGGGCGCAGCTCGGAGCGGCTGGCCAGCTTGCGGGTTCGACTCCCGTCGCCTCCATCAATAATTTTGAGGATGCCAGCGAGGAGGCGCGACGGTGAGCCGCCCCGACCGAATTGCCTACGCTCTGTCCGTGAGTGTAGTTCTATGGACGGTCTTTCTGGCCGTCTGGAAAGGAGGTCCATAAACCAGAGCATCGAGCATGATCCACCGGGCGCACTGTCGAGATCAGTGCCTCCGGTTGGCGGTTTGGTTTGACCTGCCATAGCGATGCCCGCGCAGAGCCGCCAACCGGGGGAGCGCAGACCCCACCAGAGCCGACTGGTACTCGGCGAAACAAACTCATGTTGAACCCACCGGAAAGCCCTGACGGAGAACCAGGGCCTCCGGCGAAGCTGTAGCCGTAAAAGGAGCCGCTTCGCCGGGGCGAAATCCACACAAGGAGATGGGCGCGGGAAACGCCATCCTCGCCCCGAAAAGCAGTCCCTCTCCGAAGCAGTGCCACTCGGCCCGCCGCTTTCAACGGTGGCGGGCCCTCTTGTCTATGACCAAAGAACAGAAAAATTTCAAAGATCGAATGTCGGGCCGAAACGTTTGGCGGGCTATGTTGAGGCGCTGTTATTCGCCGTCTGACAAGTCGTTTCACTCGTATGGCGGCAGAGGCATCACTGTTTGCGAGCGGTGGCTGCGATCCTGGAGAGTTTTCATGCAAGACATGGGGCCGAGGCCATCTTTAACACATCAAGTTGATCGCATCGACAACAACGGAAACTACGAACCCGGAAACTGTCGTTGGGCGACCAATAAAGAAAACAATGCCAATCGCCGCCACAAAGTTATGATCGCCTGCGAGGGGTCTTTGTTGACCATAAACCAGTGGGCGGATTTGTTGGGTGTAACACTTAACACCGCTTGGGGGCGCTACTACAGACAAAGGTCACGTTTTGGGACTAAGACCATGACTGTCGAGTAAGCGGCGCGCCATGACCACGACCACCGAACCTCGCTACAGCATCGACCGTCACCCATACGGCGACGGCTTTGCCGAGGAGCGATCAGTCGAGCCGCCGAAGCACAGTATCACCATCACACCCGCCGACGCGATCAAGGCGCTGTTGGCGTGGCGAGATGGGCAGACGTTCGAGGACTGGTTCGAGTTGGAAGAGTTCCGAGACCCGCTGAACGATGAGCCGGTCGAGGCAGTAGTTGAAATAGCGATCAAGGAGCAATAAGTGGGAAACGAACTCACCACGCCGATTCAGAACGAGGCCGCCCAGAGCGTCATGGGGGTACTGAAGAAGTACGGCGGCAACATTCGCAAGACGCTGCCGAAGCACCTGACCGGCGACCGCTGCGCGATGCTCGTCATGAACTCGATAGCAGCGAATCCGGCGCTCGCAAATTGCACGCCCGTATCGTTTATCAACAGCGTGTTGCTCGCGTCGAATCTCGGGCTAGAGATTCGCAAGAACTCCTGCTACTTGATCCCGTTCGGAAAAGAGTGTCAGCTTGTCATCGACTATCGCGGCAAGATCGAACTGGCGCGGCGGGCTGGCGCTGGCGCGATTCAGACCGAACTGGTTCATGAGGGCGACCAATTTGAGTATGGCTACGAAGGCGCTAAGCTCGTTTTTAATTGGCGTCATTCGTTCAAGGATCACGGCGAGATTATCGGCGGGTTCTGCGCGGCCGAGATTAACGGCGGCACTCAAATCACCGTGATGGCGCTGGAAGAAATAGAGCGCATACGGCGCCGGGCGAAGTCTGGAGCAGGCGTACCTTTTACCCACTACGGAAAGACGATCGCCGCGTTGACGCTGGCCGAGATCCGCAAGATCGACCCAGCCACGATGAAGTTTAACGACCCGTACCGCGTACCGTGGGTGACCGACTACGACCGCCAAGCCCGCAAAACAATCATCCACCGCGCCGCGAACGACTGGCCACAATCGCCGGAACTACTGACCGCGCAAGAGATCGACACAGCCGTCGACATCGGCGCGCCGCTGCCGGTTGCCGAGGAACTAGCCGAGGTCGTCCTGCAGATGGACCCCGCCGACAACCGCCCCATGGTGGAATCCGGCGATCGGACGCTGGCCGCAATCAAGGCGCTTTGCACCACCGACGCGGGAATGAAGGCCCTCAAGGCGCAAGGCATCACCGACCCGGACGAGATCACGCCAGAGGACCGCGCGACGGTGTTGGCGGCGATTGAGAAGGCGGTTCAGCGTGCCTGACGAACTCACCGTCGCCGAGATCGACAAGGCCGCCGAGGACTTCGACCAGGCTTGCCCGCCGTGGCTATTCGACTGGCCAAAGGCGAAGGACGCATTCCAGGCGCTCAACGCCGCTTTACGGGAGATCAAACAACTGTATGCCGAGTCTTAACCAAGTACACCTTGTCGGGCACCTGGGCCGTGACGCCGAAACCAAGAGCTTCGCCAGCGGTAGCGCTGTAACGCAGTTCTCGCTTGCGCTGAGTTGCGGCACGAAGGACAAGCCCAAAACCGCTTGGGTCAACGTCAAGGTCTGGAACGCCGCGCCAGTTGTTCAAGAACTTCAGAAAGGCGCGGCGGTCATGGTCGAAGGGCGGCTTGAAGAAGAGTCTTGGGAAGGCAAGGACGGCAAGAAGCAGTCGAAGCTCGTGGTTGTCGCCCAGATCGTCAGTAAGCCGCTGTACGAGCCGAAGGGCAAGGCCGCGAATCCGCCGGCGGCGCAGCAAAGCACATGGGAGGTCACCGACGACGATGTCCCATTCTGATGCCATCACCATCATCGTCTACGGCGATCCTGCCCCCCAGGGAAGCAAGCGACACGTCGGTAACGGGCGAATGATCGAATCGTCGAAAGCCGTCAAGCCATGGCGCGATTCCGTAACCTGGGCTGGCCGCGAGGAGATGGGCGACCGACCGCCGCTTGACGGGCCGCTGATGGCACGGATCGTCTTCACGCTCCGCAAGCCCGCCAGCGCGCCGAAGAAGCGACACACCTACCCCGACCGCAAGCCGGACCTGTCGAAGCTGCTGCGGTCGACTGAGGACGCGCTCGTGACGGCGGGCGTGATCGCCGACGATGCGCGGATCGTGGCGTTTACCGAGCTCGCCAAGTGCTACCCGAGCGAAGGCGTGAGCGCGCTGTCTGCGCCTGGCGCTTTTATCACAGTGTGGAGAATGGAGGAATAAGTGGAACCAAACCTACGACGGATGAGCGAAGCGCCGATGGGTGTGCCAATACTCGTTTTCTGGAATCATCCAAGGGACCATGAGCACGACCTTTTCACCCTGAAGGAGCCGTACGACAACACCGCCGCTAAAGGCTTTCTCCCCATCGCCGACGTGCTGGCGGCGGTGAAGTCGATGCAAGATATCACGCCGGAGGGGTTTGTCTACGACTCACACGAGTCATCGACGAAGTGGCCAAGCGGCATCCATTGCCAGCGCGTGGTGAACTTTCGCAAGATCCCCGAGCCAGTGGAGGTTCGGTACGAGTGCGGCGCTGACGAAAAGAAGCCGGAAGTCGGCGATTGGCTGCATTCCTCGATCACAGGCGAATGGTACTGCGTGGGGGCAAACGACACGCCCCAACCGCACCAACTCTGCGCCCGCCGCGTGGAGGTGAAACGGTAATGGAACACCTAACTATCTTCGGCTGCGCTCTGTTCTGCGCTGGTCCGATCCTGTGGCTCAAAGGCCCGCGCCGCTCCGAGATGTGGCGGCACTTGATCGAGGGCTTAGACTGGCTGCGCGCCATGTGCGAGGACGCCCTGATCGTGGCCGAGTTGCGCGAGAGACGGCGGGACAGTCGCCGCAAGTTGCGTCAGACAGCGGCCGTGCTCGACAACGGGCGGGAGTATCAGATGGAGGGAAGAGTATGAAACTGCCAACTTTGGCGAAGGTCTGTGGTGCGCGTAATCGACTTCAGGCCGAGCGCGACAGCCTGCTCGCCGCGAACGTGGCGCTGCGGGAGGCGCTGCAAAACTTAGCGGACTACACGGCCCGAATCTCACCACCGCCGTACGAACATGGGTGTATGTGGTGCGCCGGATGCGTCGAGCGCCTTAATGGCGAAGTCCGCACCGCCCTCGCCAACCCCGCGACCACCGAGGCCCTGGAGCGGGTGCGGCGGGAGGCGGTTCGTGACTACCGAGAGCGTCTAGAGAAACACATGCTGGCGATGGATATAGACATCGGCGCGGAAGTCGTGCGTGACTTTGAAACCGCCGCGCTGCGAGGTGGGGAATGAAACGCTCAATTACTTGGTACGCGGCTGACGGATATGTTGGCGGTGATCGACCGCATAAACTGACTGTTCACATGGAACACTTCGACGAGTCGCAAACAGTCGAGGAAGTTGAGGAAGAATTACGACAAGCGCTGATCGACGACTTCAACGACAAGGTTCAACTGTCGTATGAGGACAATGATGTTCGCGCCATGGCTGAGTCTATTGTGGCCGAACTGCGAGGTGGGAAATGACGAACCAATGCACCGGATGCGCTGGAGGGCCAATCAATATCACTTGCCAGATGTGTCTCCGCGCCGAGGCCGAGAGGCTGAGGGAAGAGGATAAATTGTATGACGTATGAAGAGTTTTTGCGGTCGAAGCAGGACTTTGGATCTAACAGTGGGTTCCCGGTGAAGGCTATGCCGTCGATGGCCTTCCCGTTCCAGCAAGCGCTCGTCGAGTGGGCTTGCAATAAGGGCCGTTCAGCGCTGTTCTGCGATTGCGGAATGGGCAAGACACTAATGCAGCTTGCATTTGCCGACAACGCTATACTACACGCCAACAAACACGCGCTTGTTCTAACTCCGCTCGCCGTCGCGCCGCAAACGATTCGAGAGGCGGAGAAATTCGGGATGGGGTCCTTCCGTTCTCGCGCCGGAGAACTACCATCGTCGGCGTCCGTGGTTGTGACCAACTACCAGCAATTGCACCGCTTCAACCCGTCAGATTTCTGCGCCGTCATATGCGACGAGTCGTCGATTCTAAAGAACTTTGACGGATCGACGAAAGCGGCCGTGACAGAGTTCATGCGGACAATCCCCTACCGCCTTCTTTGCACCGCCACCGCCGCGCCAAACGACTTCGACGAACTCGGTACGTCATCGGAAGCCCTTGGCTACCTAGGCTATCAGGACATGCTTACGAGGTTCTTCACCAAGAAACGCCACGGCGGATTTCAGGCATGGGGCCGTGAAGATTACCGGCTTCGAGAGTACGCGACGCGCGACTTCTGGAGATGGGTGGTTTCGTTTTCCCGCGCTGTCCGCAAGCCGTCCGATATTGGGTTTTCTGATGACGGGTACGAATTGCCAAAGCTCATCACGCGCGAGCATTGCATAGTTGCTTCGATGATAAGGCCCGGGCAACTATTCGACACCCCGGCCTACACGCCAGAGGAGCAACGGGAAGAGCGAAAACGCACGGTCAAGGATCGCTGCGAAAAGGTGGCTGAACTCGTTTGCAATCACGACACGTCCGTCATGTGGTGCAACCTCAACAACGAGGGCAACCTACTCAAGAAACTCGTTCGTGGCGCGGAAGAGGTATCGGGCAACGACTCGGACGAGCGCAAAGAAGAGATCCTGTCGGCGTTTGCAAGCGGCCAACTGAAGCACCTCGTGACCAAGCCGCGCATCGCCGGATTTGGCCTTAACTGGCAGCACTGCGCCCATGAGACGTTCTTTCCTGATCATTCGTTCGAGCAGTTTTATCAGGGCGTGCGCCGTTGCTGGCGGTTTGGTCAGAAGCGCGATGTCACTGTCGATATCGTCACGACCGAGGGCAGCGCTGGCGTTCTCGCCAACCTCAATCGCAAGGCCGCGCAAGCGGAAGAAATGTTCGCCAACATGGTCGAGTTGATGAACAACGAACTACGCATCGACCGATCCGAAATCTTTCCAAAAATCCAAGAGGTTCCAGCATGGCTGTAAAAGAGCAGGTCATCACAGAAAACTACGCCGCCTACAATGGCGATTGCATCGAAGTCATGGGCGGACTCAAGAGCGAGTCCGTTCACCTATCCATCTACTCGCCGCCGTTCGCTGGCCTGTACCACTACTCATCAAGCAGTCGGGACCTTTCAAACTGCCGGAGCTACGAGGAGTTCTTCCAGCACTACGACCATGTGATTGACGAGATAACGCGGTTGACGCTACCGGGGCGCTGCACGGCGGTTCACTGTATGGACGTGCCCGACAACGGCGCAAACGCCGGCGGTGATCTCATCGACTTCCCTGGCGACATTATCCGCGCGCACAAACGCCACGGCTGGAACTACGCGGCCCGCTATCACGTTTGGAAGGAGCCGCTTGAAGTTCGCAACCGGACAATGGCGAAGGGCCTAGCGCATCGCCAGATGGTAGAGGATTCATCGCTTTGCGACGTGGCCAGCGCGGACTATGTTCTTTTGTTCCGCAAGAAGGGCGTCAATCCGATTCCCGTTGAACACCCCGTCGGCCTTCTCCGATACGCCGGAGAGCGGGAGATACCGCGCGACCTGATTCAGTATCGCGGATGGACCGGGAATCAGATTCAGAACCGCTATTCCCATTGGATCTGGCGTCAGTACGCCTCGGCGTTTTGGGACGACGTGCGGCTGAGTCGGGTCCTACCGTACCGAGAGGCCAAAGAATCGGAAGACGAGCGGCACATGCACCCGCTACAACTCGACGTGATCGAGCGAACGGTCGTTCTTCGCAGCAATCCCGGTGAAGTCGTGTTGACGCCGTTTATGGGAGTTGGATCGGAGTGCTACGGGGCGCTCATTAATGGACGCAAAGCCATCGGCGCGGAACTGAAGCCAAGCTACTACCGCCAAGCGATCAAGAATCTGGCAAGCGCGAAGGTCGATCAAGATGAGAACTTCGACGACAGGCAATTGACCATCGAAGACCTGATGGAGCAACCCGCATGAACCCGGATATTGCCATCTGCCACCGCAACCAAGCCGACTGCGCCGCCTATCTCGTCAGCAACGGACCGGACAAGGCGGGCGCGTGGGCGGGGCTGTGTGACTGGCTGGTTGAAGAGTGCCTGATAGAAACGGAGCAACGGAATGAACGAACCACGACCGGCGACTGACGCCGAAGAGACGATAGCGCGGCTGACGCGGGAGCGCGACGAACTCGCCGCGACGGTTGAGCGGTTGACGAAGGCGCTGGGCTGTGCCGCTAACCGCATCGAATCCATCATGGAGACTGAGCCACACCTGCACCTCAAGGATGATCTGGCGATGTATCGCGCCGCGCTCTCCTCCACCCCCGCGCAGAACCTCGCCAAGGTGCGCGCGGAGGGGTGGAGAGCCGCTGCTCGCCACTGCGAAGAGACGGAGCTACTGATGCCAGTCCCATCGCCAGGAACTACCCTACGGCAACATGGCGCTAACGTGTGCATGGCTCTCGCAGCCGAGTTGCGCGCCGAAGCCGACCGCATCGAAGCCGAGGCCGCGCGATGAACGCCAGTATCCACATCGCATGTAACGATCCAGACAATGGCCAGCCGACCGGATTTGCTGAGTTCATTGAGATCGACTTCGGGAACGATAACACGGTGACTATTGCCGGTGGTCGTTGCGTTGCGCGATACGACCACAAAACCAATGAACTGCGCATCTCGCGCATTCGCGTCAAGGCTCGCGGCTATACAATGTGGCACGGCAATTGGTGCTGGGACTCGTGTGTTGTCGCACCAGAAGACGCCTGCAAGGTTTTCAACCGTATGCAAACACTGAAGTACTGGCACTGCGAAGAAGGACCTGACTGGCTTTACAATGCCTTCAATGCACGAGTCGGCATAGTACATTCAGATCCGAGGTTCTTCCAATGAAACACTGGTGGAAACCGGCAGGCGTCGGAGCGTTCGAGCATGAAGGCTGGCGCGTCCAGAAGGACTGGGCGAGCGGGCTGTGGGACATCTACAGAGATGGCGCTATTGTCGGCACGAACCGAGACAGCGCCGAAGAGGCAATCAATGAAGCGGAAAGGATGATGGAGTGATGAAACCAAAACCGATGAAACCCGTCAAGGCGTGGGCGGCAGTGGATGACGAAGGAACGCTAGCCGAGTGCTTTTACAGCTGGGACATCCTCAAACTGCGCTGGCCTGGATGCCGCATCGTTCGCGTCGAGATCAGGGAGGTGAATCGTGCCGAAAAAAGCCACTGAGTGTAAAGAATGCGAGAATCGGCTAGGCAATGAGCGGCGCGGAAAATACTGCCTTCCGTGCTGGCGGAAGCACGAGGTGTTACTTCGCGGCGGCTTCGCCGAAAGCTACACGCCGCGCAAAATATTCGAAGTCGCGATGCCCTGCCCGGAGTGCGGGCGACCGATCATGGAGAAGCACCCGAATTACACGCTCTGCAAGCCCTGTGGCACGCGCAAAGCAAGCGAACGCGTGAAACAGTGGCGAATCTCGAAGGAACGCGCCAAGGGCAAGCCAAAGGTAAAGCGGGCATGCAAGACGCTCGGTTGCCAGAACCTCGTGCCGACCCAATACAGCCGCTATTGCACCGAGCACGCGCCCGCCGCGCGACGTGCCATCGTCGACCGCGTGCGTGACACTGTGCCGCCAATCGTCGGGCAAAAGGCCAAAGCAGAGCGCGAGCGGCTTGAGTTTGTGAAGCCCGCGCCGGTGGTGATCCCGCCGCACATTCGCGTCAAAGTCTGCCCGCCGGTTGCGCCGACCTTCCGCGATTTCACCAGCGGGGAGGATGCGCGACCGTACCAGAGGCGACACTGATGCTCTGCCACGTCACACCCCACGTTTCCGGCCCTTGCGCGGCCTGTGGCGGCGTTGCTCACCCCGCGCATATCTTCGGCACGCCCGAAGCGCCGGAGATCGTCTGCGCGGCTTGCTGCTGGTGCGAGAAACAAAGCGAATCGAAAGGAATAGAGAATGCCGGAAGAAAAAGAACAGCTCGCGCTATTTGAGAATCCGCCCACGTGGACGGAGCACTGGCAAGGGATGCCGGATTACACAATGAAGGACATCACCCCAGAGCAGAGCGTTGTTATACACTTCAAAACACGCGAAGACATAGCATTGTTTTGTCGCTCTACCGGACTGCGCATCACTCCACAGACTAAATCGGCATGGTTTCCTAAAATCGAAATCCGCTCAAACGGCAGAATAATTCGGATGGAAACCGCATCGAACATTCCTAAGTATCCTATTTTTGTAATTTCAAAGGGGAGGTGGGATAGTAGATTAACTTCAAAGTCTCTTGAATCTGCTGGCATTCCGTACCATATCGTTGTCGAGCCTCAGGAGTACGACGCCTACGCCTCGGTGATCGACCCGCGAAAGATTCTGGTTACGCCGTTCTCGAACCTCGGCCAGGGATCGATTCCCGTTCGAAATTTCGTGTGGGATATCGCCAAGGAATCTGGGGCGCGCAGGCACTGGGTGCTTGACGACAACATAGACGGTTTTGTTCGCCAGAATAACAACCAACGCCTTAGGGATGAGTCTGCGAACGGTTTCTCGGCAATCGAAGACTTCGTTGATAGGTACACAAACATTGCCCTAGCTGGTATGAATTACAGATTCCTCGGCGGCGGAGCGGCTAGCGACCGAATACCACCATTCCTCCTGAACACGAGAATATATTCGTGTATTTTAATCGATAACGCCATAACTCACCGTTGGCGTGGCAGGTACAACGAGGACACTGATTTATCGATTCGCGTGCTGAAGGACGGACTCTGTACGGTCCTGTTTAATGCGTTCAAATGCAATAAGATCGCAACCATGACGATGAAGGGCGGTAACACCGATGAACTATACCAGGACGACGGGCGAAAGTTGATGGCCGAAAGCCTGCGCGACCAGCACCCGGATATCGTTCAGATCACGCGCAAGTGGAACCGCTGGCAGCACCACGTCGACTACTCCGGCTTCAAGAAAAACAAGCTGATCCTGGATCCGAAATACCAACCGGCTGAGGGCGTCAACGACTACGGAATGAAGCTCGCGGTTTTCGATTGACCTATCGCCGAGAAGTACGTAGAATCTGAGTCGCGGGGGTAGCTCCCTCGTACCTTTCCAGTTCGTGTCCTGTGGGGCCGGGGAACCGGCCTCAACAGTTCGAGCGGATAGGGCGACACCACAAACAACTGGAGAAAATATGATCGACAAGCTCGAAGCCGCGCTTGCGGCGGGCGCACACTTGCGCGTGAAGGATTGGGCGAAGCATTTTGAGAATCACCGCTCGCGGGAACTCAAAACGATGAACTGGGTGGCGGTCCCGAACAGCTTTGACGGCTTGAAGTTTATCGACCTGATCACTCACCCTAACGGGCTGGCGCACTTCGGCGCGTGGATACTGATTTTGGAGCTTGCCAGCAAGTGCAATCCGCGCGGAACTTTGGTTCGAGATTGCGGAAGCGCGTTTTTCCCGCGCGACATCGCGGTAATATCGCGGTCTTCCGCGGAAATCTTGCGCGAGGCCGCGGAGCGTCTTGTTTTCAGCCTTGGGTGGCTGGAACTTATTGAAAATAATCAACAGCCGCGGGAAGTCGCGGGAATCCCGCGGTCAAGCGCGACAATCCCGCGGGAAGCCGCGGGAAAAAGGTCCCTACAGGAAGGGAATAGAAGGGGAGAACAGGACAGACAGCCGGTTTCCCCTTTGGCTACGCCAACGCAACCCGAGCGCGACGTACCGGACCTCAGCGAAGCCTTCGCGGAACTATGGGACGCCTACCCCAAGAAGGGACGAACGAAGCGGGTAGCATGCGAGCAGTACTACGTCGGCATCATGGAAGGGCTGGCCGGCGAAGCGCTGAACCGTAGAATCAACTTGGTACTGAATCCCGTGCTCGCGGGAGGCGCATGGGCTGAGTCGGCAAAATGGGCGGCGGGCTACGTTCAAAACCTCGACACGTATTTAGCTCAGCGACAGTGGGACGAGGAACCGGAAGCGGCGGGCGATGCCATGATTGCGGGCATGACCGAGCGCGAGCGGGCCATCAAGCGGCAACAGGAGATTGACGACTCATGGGCGCGACCGTGAAAATCAGCAACCTCGAAACGCGCGGCCTTCCGGTGGATCTGGACTGCGAGCAATTCGTTCTCGGCGGCGTGCTGACGGACTTCGGGCGCTACTGGCATCAGGTGGCCGATGTCATCACGGCAACGGATTTCAGCGTCGAAAAACACCAGCTAATTTGGGCGGCGGCGGAAACGCTGATGCGCGAAGGGACTCCGGTCGACCGCGTGACAGTCTTCAAGCTTCTCGCCGAACGCGGGCAGATTGACGCTGTTGGCGGGCTGACGTACCTCGTCTATCTCGATGAGGGAATGCCCGCTATGCCAAACCTCAGCGCCTACGCCATCAGGATGCGCGAGAAGTCGACGCTTCGCCAAGCGATCATGGCCTGTCAAGCGAACATCGAAATGCTTTCGGCGAGCGGGGCCGGGCCGGAGGAGGTCAAGGCGGCAGAAGCGATCCTGCGAAAGATCGCTGATTCGACGGCTAAGAAGCGGCGGCTGGTCTCTATCGGAGAAGTCATGCGCGGCGAAGGCGTAGAACGTGCCGAGAATCGCGCTACGGCGTTCCTGGACGCATCGGATCGCCCACCGGGTACGCAAACCCCTTGGCCGTGGCTCAATCGCTCTACGGGCGGGTTTCAGGGCGGGCAGTTGAACATTCTCGCGGCGCGTCCTTCCGTCGGCAAGACTTCGGCAGCGGTCCAGATCGTCGCGCATCAGATAGCGATGGGCTCCGGGGCGGTATTCGTGACCCTCGAAATGCCCAAAATGGACATCACGCGGAAAATCGTTGCGGGCCTTGCGGGGATATCAATGGCCGAATGGACCAACGGCGAGCTGTCGCAAGCTGACCGGCGCGCCGTTGCATCAGCCGCGAACGCGATCAAGGACGCGAATATTTTTCTCGATGACGAGGCGCGGGCGACGGTGCCGGGCATTCATGCCGCGCTGCTGCGCCACATGGCGGAGCACGATACTCGGCTGGTCGTAATCGACTATTTGCAGCTTCTGACGCCCACGACGAGATCGAGCAACACGCGGACCGACGACATTAGCGAGATCACGCGCGGGCTCAAGCTGATGGCGATGGAATTGGACGTGCCGGTGATTGCACTGAGCCAGCTTTCCCGCTCATCGGCCAAAGAAGGCCGCGAGCCGCGACTGGACGATCTCCGCGACTCCGGCAGCATCGAACAGGACGCCGATATCGTGATGTTCCTCCACCGCGTCGACAAGCCGTTCATCAAATTGATCGTCGCGAAGCAGCGGCTCGGGCCGTGCGGTGATTGCCGATTGATCTTCGACCCGCGCACGACTTTATTTCGAGAGGCAGGATATGAACCAGAACAGTGAAAATTGGCGCAAAGCGCTAGAAGCGGTTGACCAAACCCGGCCATTTGGCCAAATGCGGTCAACCGCCGAAATCCTCGCGGCCATGATGAGGAGCGGAATGCTCGATGCGCTGGACGAGCCAAAAGAGGGCGAGCCTATCAATCCGTGAGCGGAAACACCTGGGCGAACTCGCGGCGCATCGGAGGAGTCGCACCGCACCCTAGACACGCCTTGCGGCGTTGTCGGGCGCTGAGCGGCGTCTGGCATAAGGAGCACGGTTCGATCTTCGCTGTGGTGCGTTTGCGGCGGCGCGAATTGCGCCGGGCGAGTTCCGAGGCTAGATCGGCGTAGGGTACGGCGGACAGGTCGATCACAGGAGCCACCAGATCGCGGCGAGCACGGCCATCGCGAAAGCCAGCGCAACGGCATCCATGAACGTCTCGAAGATCGCGCCTTGCGCCAGTAGCGGCTGCATCAACGCATTCGCCTTCGCGCGCGTTGCGTCCATGATCGGCGTCGCATTGCCGAAGACGCCGTCGGTGACGACAACATTCGCGGCATTAATAGCCTGCGATGGCGCGCTCTGTTCGTTCAGATACGCGGCGATCATCAGCGCGGTCAGCCGCTCGCCGATCGCGATCGCTTCGTCGACGGATCGCGGCGGCCGGTCGCCCAGAAGCAACATCCCCTGCGCGATCCGCTCAAACTCCCCAACCAGCGCGTCGATTCCGTCCAGCACCGGCCCCGGATTGGCCAGCAGTTCCGAAGCCGTTTGCTTGTGCCGCTCGCGCAGGCTCGCGACGTTCTTTTCGATTGTCGCCTTGTCACCCGACTCGGCATGCCGCAGAGTGTCGAGCAGCAAATCGGTGACCTTCGACATCGCCGATACAACGATCGCAACGCGCGATTGCTTGGCTTGCTCCGACGCGATCGACGCGGCGATTCTGATCCGCTCGGCGCTCCCCATAGACGTTCCGCCGAACTTCATGACGATCAACTGGCTCAACTGGTGACTCCTCTTCCATTCGATGTTTTCAAGCGCACGACGCGCAACACTTCCGCGATGACTTGATCGAGGTCCATGCCCGACGAATCGAGAAAGTACGCATCCTCGGCCTGGCGCAAGGGCGAGTCGGATCGCGTTGCGTCGCGGTCGTCGCGTTCGCGAATTTCGCGCAACACCCGCTCGTAATCGCCACCCTCGTCGGCGACGCGCCGCCGCGCGCGGATCTCGGGGCTGGCGTCGAGGTAAATTTTCACTTGCGCATACGGGTAGACTACGGTCCCGATGTCGCGGCCTTCCATTACGACGCTCGATTCGTTGGCGTAATCCTGCTGCAGGGCGACAAGCGCGCGCCGTACGCCGGGAATCGCCGATACTTTCGACGCAGCCTGTGACACTGCCGCGCCGCGAATCGCCGATGTAACATCGCGTCCGTTCAACAACACGAGTCCTTCCCGCAGCACAATGTCGGCGTGCGAGGCAAGCGGCACAAGCTTGTTGTGATCCGACGGGTCGATTGCGTTCTCGACCGCCATCAAAGCGACAGCGCGGTACATGGCGCCGCTATCGACGTGCAAGAAGCCAAGGCGCTCGGCGACCGCCTTGGCGACAGTGCTCTTGCCCGCTCCGGCGGGGCCGTCGATCGCTACGATGATCCGCTTGTCGCTCATGCCCGCGGGCTTCGCGCGAACACGAACTCTTCCACTGGTTGGCCACCGATCAGGTGTTCGTCGATGATCCGGTCGGCGACCTCCTTCGTCACCGAGTGATACCAGACCCCCTCGGGATAGACCACCGCAATCGGCCCGTGTTCGCACACGCGCAAACAGTTGGCCTTGCTCCGGAGCGAGCAGTTCCCGGCGGCGCGGATTTCACGCAGTTCGTCGCGTGTGTCGGTCATACCCCCGCCTTTCGCAGCGCGGCGCGAGCTTTGTCGAGTAGTTGCTGCTCATACTCGTCGAGCTCAACATTCTGCGCGATGGTCTCCATCAGGTCTCGCGCTAATGCGGCGACCTCCACCAACTCCGGCGCGTGGGCCATTAGGCGGGCGTTGGCTTCGATCTCTTCATCGGCGTTTTTCTTGGCGTTCCTTACATCGCGCCATGTTTCAACTGGCGCGTGTTGCGAACGAAACACCTGAAAAGCGACATCAAGGTAATGATCTTCGGTGAGATCCCACGGACCCGGCGTGTGGCTACCCATTGCGGGCCTCTTTCCATCCGCTCTTGTCCTTCCGCGCGATCTTCACCGCGCCAGCCGGGAGCGGATGCCCGGCTGGAAACGTGTCGTATGTGCCGTCAGCGAGGCGGACCAAAACTGGGTTGTAGGCGTAATGCGGGGCGGCGAGCTTGGCCGCGTGCGCGGTTGTGTACCTAGCCATTGGCCACCGCCTTGACGTTCGCGTCGATCACGCGCTTTGCATCTTCCCACTGCCAGCGCTCAGTAGTCGAGAGCATATGCAAGCCCCCCAACCTCTGCTGTAGCGCTTCGAGCACGTTGAATACGCGCTTTGCCGTTTCGTATTGCATTTTTCCTCTTTCCCCCTCCGCTTTCATCTCCGGGACTTGGGACCCGGTATCGGCGCGTTAGGAGCCGCGCGGGGCGGCTAGAGCGATTCCACCATTGCGCGGACTTCGCGCTTTGCGTCGGGGTCATTGCCGCAAAATTTGTCGGCGATGTTAATCAGGTAGTCGTAGCAGCGTTCGGCGGTCGAACGATACCCAGCAGCTTTTAGCATCTGGTTCAAGCGCTTTGCTTGTTCCCGTGTTGTGTGTCCGCTAAATGTGATTTTCATTTTTTCCCTCTTTCCGTCCGGCGTGTCCCGCCTGACAAGACCAGAATAGCACAGAACTAGCTGCGTGCAACAGAAAAGTGAGTATCGGCGCAAATTCGATTCAGCCACACTGAAACCGCGTTTACTCACAGTGAAATTGAACATCGCGCCGTTTTTTTCGCGCGCGTGTTGACAGAGGCTTGCACCCGTGTTCTATAATCACGGTGGCGGGCGGGGAAGGGGGTTTGTTTTTTGCTTTTTTGCGGCGGGCGAAGCAAGCGCTAAAAAAAAGCGATGCGAACTAGGCGCGTGACAC